>ERZ773177.40-NODE-40-length-155453-cov-4.76429_pt1 | contig 155453 bp, 122 predicted proteins | sample MGYA00580534_ERZ773177 | MGnify/ENA primary metagenome ERZ773177 (study PRJEB29015, sample SAMEA2737872) | human gut metagenome | biome: human gut; feature: human-associated habitat; material: faeces | place: China | collected 2012 ...
CCCGCGACCCTAACCTTGGCAAGGTTATGCTCTACCAACTGAGCTACTTCCGCATATACAACCGCTTTGTTCTCGATTGCGAGTGCAAAGGTAGTGATTTCATTGAAACCACCAAGCCTTTGCGTTACTTTTTTATTGGATTTTTTTGACCAATTCCGTAAATAGTTGTGTCATAACAGATGCTGCTTTATTAGCCGCTACGATAACATCGGCACCATCATTTACAAAGTCGTCAGCGAAGTGATAACCTTCGTTCGTGATGACAGACATACCGAATACACGCAAGCCCGCATGACGTGCCACGATTACTTCCGGTACCGTACTCATGCCGATCGCATCTCCCCCGACTTTTCCATAGAAAGCGTACTCGGAAGGAGTCTCGAAGGAAGGGCCTGTCAAACCTACATATACACCTTTCTTTAACGGGATAGATCGGGAGGCGGCTATTTCTTCCACATAGCGGATAAATTCACGATCATAAGCACGGGTCATATCCGGGAAACGAGTGCCGAAATCCTCATTGTTCGGACCGATCAGCGGGTTCGGCATCATATTGATATGATCCCGGATGATCATCAGATCACCTACCTTGAACGTATTATTGATACCTCCAGCGGCGTTCGAGACCAAAAGGTTCTTGATTCCTAAGAGCTTCATTACACGTACGGGAAAAGTGACCTGTTGCATTGTGTAGCCCTCATAGTAGTGAAAACGGCCTTGCATAGCCAAGACTTGCTTATCCCCTAGTTTGCCACAAATAAAATTCCCCTTATGCCCGGTAGCGGTAGATTTCATAAAATGTGGGATCTCCGCATAAGGTATCACTATAGGATCTGTTATTTGATCGGCTAAAGAGCCTAAGCCACTACCAAGGATAATGGCGGTCTCCGGGTTACCTTCGATCCGGCTAGCTAAATAGGCGGCCGCTTCCCGATATTGTTCGGTTTTAATCATTTCCATATTTAATCAATTTAACGTTTCATCAAGTTATAAGCTATCTCTGTCGCTTTCTCCATAATCTCGTCCTCTCCCGGTACCTTCTTATTCTCCATCAATATTTTACCATCACAGATAACGGTATCCACGCAACTGCCGTTGGCGGCGTATACAAGATTTGAGACGAAATTGAAGTTCGGGGTAAAAGCGGGGGTGTTGAGATCTATCAAACATAGATCGGCTAAATACCCTTCCTTGATCTGCCCGGCTTTTAAACCGAACATAGCGGCTCCTTCCGCAGTAGCGGCTTGCAGCATCTCATTTGCGGTCAAGGCTTCGGGATCCTTTCGCCAAGCTTTTCCTAACAGGGAAGCCAGCTTCATCGCCTCGATCATATCCAAGTTATTGGAAGAGGAACAACCGTCCGTTCCCAATCCCACGGTAATACCCAATTGGCGCATTTCCTTAAACTTAAAATGAATACCGGAAGCCAGTTTCATGTTTGAGGCCGGGTTATGTACGACTTTCACCTCGTGATCGGCCAACATGCGAAGCTCGTCATCATCGATGTAAATTCCGTGAGCGATAATCAAACGTGGAGAAAGCACACCTAACTTATATAAATAACGTACAGGAGTGAGTCCGAATCTATCGAGAGAGTCTTTCACTTCCCCCTCTGTCTCTGCTAGATGCAGATGGATCGGGATTTGATGTTCCATAGCGAACCGATGCGCCCATTTCAGAAGCTCACCGGAAACGGTATAGATGGCGTGCGGCCCGATCGAGAAGCGAACCCGTTTGCTGTAGTTATCCACATCTTGGATCAGTCGCTCGTTATGGCGTTTGCATTTCTCCGCCTCTTCTTTATCAAAACCATCGAAGCAAACGCCGGCTATGATACCTCGCAATCCCATCTCCTCCGTCACATCGGCCGTGACACGAGGGCGTTGATACATGTCGAAGAAAGTGGTCGTGCCACTTTTTATCATTTCCAAGCACGCTAATTTCGCTCCCCAATATACATCCTCACGGGTCATTTTCGCCTCATTCGGCCAGATCTTTTGCTCAAGCCATGGCATAAGCGGCATATCATCGCCGAAGCCGCGGAACAAAGTCATGGCAGCATGTGTATGAGCGTTCACGAAACCGGGAATGACGGCTTTACGGCTACCATCCAGTATCTTATCGGCAGGAAAAGACAAGCCCTCTCCTACTTGCTTGATCTCTTTTCCTTCGATATAGATATCAATCGTCCTATCGTTAAACAGGACATTCTTTATTAATATACTCATCTTCTTCCTTCTTATTTATATAAACGGTAGAATTCCGCTACCGACTCGATTCCCTTGAAGAAGATATCCAACTCCTGACTCTCGTTGGGCGAATGGATCGCGTTTTGCTCCAAGCCGAATCCCATCAGTACGGTCTTGATACCTAATACCTGCTCGAATGTAGAGATAATAGGAATACTACCTCCGCGACGAACCGCCAACGGTTTCTTCCCGAATGCGATGCCAACAGCCTTTTCTGCCGCTTGATAAGCTGGCAAGTCTATCGGACAAACATATCCTTGCCCGCCATGGCTGGGCGTAACTTTCACTTTAACATAAGGTGGGGTCACACGAGCTATATACTCCTCAAACATTTGGGAGATCTTGGCATGATCTTGGTGTGGAACCAAACGAGTGGAAACCTTGGCATAAGCCTTTGAAGGCAATACAGTTTTGCTTCCTTCCCCCGTATATCCGCCCCAAATACCACAGATATCGAAAGAAGGCCGACAACTATTACGTTCTAGCGTAGAATAGCCTTTCTCTCCGAAAAGAGCGTCTACCCCGATCGCTTTCTTATATTTTTCCTCGTCGAATGGGATTTGGGCGATCATCTCCCGTTCTGCGGGAGATACATCCTCCACGTCGTCATAAAAAACCGGGATTGTGATGCGTCCATCCACGTCGGTGATATCTGCCATCAATTTGCAAAGTACATTGATCGGATTCGCTACGGCTCCGCCAAAATGACCGGAATGCAAATCGCGGTTCGGTCCGGTTACTTCTATTTCCCAGTAAGCCAAACCACGTAAGCCTGTCGTGAGCGACGGTGTTTCAGCGCTGACCATGCTTGTATCGGAAACGAGGATTACATCCGCTTTCAATAATTCTTTATGTTCCCGGCAAAAATCTTCCAAGCTAGGAGAACCTATCTCCTCCTCTCCTTCGAAAATAAACTTCACGTTACACTGTAACAAGCCTTCTTTAATCGCTGTCTCAAAACCTTTTACTTGAATCATACCCTGTCCCTTATCATCGTCTGCTCCACGGGCCCAAATGCGTCCGTCTCGGATCACCGGCTCGAAAGGTTCACTCTTCCACAATTCCAAAGGTTCGGCGGGCATCACGTCGTAATGAGCGTAAACCAATACGGTCAGAGCTTTGGGAGATACCATTTTCTCGGCGTATACGACAGGATTGCCTTTCGTAGGCATTACCTCGGCCTTATCCGCACCAGAAGACAACAGCACCTCAGTCCAACGCTGGGCACATGTCAACATGTCCGGCTTATTCTCATGCTTGGCGCTGATTGACGGAATGCGGATTAAAGAGAACAATTCTTCAAGAAAACGATCCTTATTGGATTCGATATAAGATTTTACTGACATAGCGTTTTATTTTATGTTTATAAATTGTAGCAAATATAACGAAACAGATGGGGATTGCAAGGAGTTTTATGGTATTTTAGCCGTGTTACTACAATAGGCGTGCAGTAACACGGCAAGGCGGGTTGCAGTATACGAAAGAGTTTCATCCCATGATCCATTTAGCTCGTTCACCTAATATACGGTACATGAACCAAGTAAACGCCCATGAGATTATGAAAATCAAAAGTGCCATTATGGGTACTTGCAAAGGTATCGGTAAATCAAACTTCCCGATCAAGATAAAGATCGGACCTACGACAAAATAATGTACGATATAGATTCCGAAACCATATTTGGATATTTTCGATAGTTTTTTAGCTATGAGAGTATTATGAATACGTACCTTTTGAAGAAGAATAAATACAGCCGCCGTCATTAAGACTACATTCGGACTACAGAAGGTGAAAAATAACTCCATATCCAATTCTGTTGCCTCGGGATTCGCTGCGGCCGAACTGAATCCACTATAGGTTATGGCATAACCAACCACAAACATGGCTGCGCAAATAGCGAAGGTTTTCCAAATATTCCAATTATTACCTTGTTTTAAGTAATGTCCTAATAGGAGATATCCGTTGAATCCTGCGAAATAATAAAACATGCCGAATTGATTCCACGTCGCTTCCCCGTATAAATATTTGCTGATATAGGCAGACATATAAGGCAAGAAAAGAGATACGAACCATATCCCTAAATAGACCCTCTCTTTGGAACGATCCGCCTTCTCGATCCATGCGGAGAAGAATGGCATATACAGATACAATCCGATGAGTAAATAAATGTACCACATATGGTTTTCCTTAAAACTGAAATTGAACGGGATCATGGCGATGTCTTTCAATGAGTCGGATAAGGATTGTGACTCATTTCCTTGCACATAGCAGAAAAACTCACCGATTATCTCTTTCGGCAAACCTAATAGCCCTGTAACCCAAGGGAATATATTGTATAATACAGACCATATCAAAAAAGGAAATAATACCCTATATATTCTCTTTTTATAGAAAACACCTAAAGATTGTTCCCGTATAGGCAATAGTAAAAGTCCCGTCATCATAACGAAAAGAGGAACAGAGGGCCGTAAAAGAGAGCCGTAAACAGCGGCCCAATGTTTATATTCCGGTAAACTTCCGAGTGTAGGTGAGATATAAAAAGGATCTATACAATGTACTCCGATAACCATCAGCATAGCTACGGTTCGTATTACATCGAGCCACACGATATGTGACTGTGTTGTTGCGTTGTTCATGGATTTATGTGTTAAATTTAAAAGATGGGTGACAAAGATAGAGCTTAGCATGAGAATTTTGTTTATCTTTATTGTTAATTTATTGTATCAAGTATTATGGTCAAACGAATTATCATTATCGGCGCTACCTCCGGTATCGGCTATGAGGTTGCTAAGATTTATTGGAAACGAGGATATCAACTGGGATTGGCTGGTCGTCGGGTTGATCGGTTGGAGGAGTTTCGTAAGCAAGATCCGGAGCATATCCAGATAAAGCAGTTGGACGTGACCGCCGAGGATGCCGCTGATCGTTTAGACGAATTAATCCGTGATTTGGGAGGAATGGACATCTTCCTGCTTAGTTCAGGGATCGGCAACCAGAATAAATACTTAGATACTTCCATTGAACAAGCTACGATACAGACGAATGTGACAGGCTTTACGCGTATGGTACTAGCAGCCTATCGTTATTTTTCCAGTCAAGGTGGCGGGCATATATCTGTAATCAGCTCTATTGCCGGAACCAAAGGATTAGGTGTCGCTCCCTCCTACTCGGCTACCAAACGATACCAAAATATTTATATAGACGCTTTAGCCCAACTTTCCCGTATGGAGAAACAGCCTATTACATTTACGGATATCCGTCCGGGATTTGTCCGTACGGATTTATTGAAAGACGGCAGGAATTATCCTATGCTGATGTCTCCCCAATACGCCGCCTTGCGTATCGCTAACGCTATAGACCGGAAAAAGAGAAGGGCGATCATCGATTGGAAATACGCTATCCTTGTCTTTCTCTGGAGACTGATCCCTGAATGGCTTTGGGAACGGCTGCCAATACGGAATTAGGATCGGATATGTTAGAGGTTCATCTTTTTTGCTTCTACATTAGATTTTCTCTTGCGCCGGGAGCATGCTGAAGGACTGCGCCGACTATCTGGCAACTATCCAATTCATCACAATCGCCACATGTATTAAAGCCTTTTCCGGATACACATTTGCATATTTCACAATAATCACTGCAATACGCAAATTTCACTCCGTCCGCACGACAACCCATACAGTTTATAGTTGCGGCTGTAATTTCGGGCGCATTGTTCATGGCGCTCCACTTTTGTGCGGTTTTTTCTCTTAGCTCATTATCATTCTTAACTGTGGCTATGCGGGCATCGCAACTTTCGCAATCTAATCCGCAACAGGCTATTAATTGTTTCATTATTTAGTTGTCTATTTATTTTCTTGTTTGTTTCTGTCCTTGCTTTTACTTTTCGGCAAACATAATAAAAATTCCTACCTTTGCGCCCAATTACTAATTTTTTAATCTATACAGATGGGTTTATTTATTAAGAAGCCTTTAGCGGATTTGATGACCGAGGCAAATGATTCGGGCAGTAAATCGCTGAAGCGTATCCTTGGCCCGTGGAGTTTGATCGCCTTAGGTGTCGGTGTTATTATCGGTGCCGGATTGTTCTCCATTACGGGTGCGGTGGCCGCCGGGTATACGGGGCCTGCCATTACTTTATCTTTCGCTATCGCCGCCTTGGGCTGTTGTTTCGCCGGGTTATGTTACGCCGAGTTCGCATCCATGATCCCGGTGGCAGGTAGCGCATATACCTACTCGTATGCCACGATGGGTGAGTTGGTCGCTTGGATTATCGGTTGGGATTTGGTGCTCGAGTATTGCGTGGCCGCTACGACCGTTAGCATAAGTTGGAGTCGGTATTTGGTCGTTTTTCTGGAAGGATTCGGAGTACATTTACCGCAAGCCTTGACGGCTTGCCCTTGGGATGGCGGTATCGTGAATATCCCGGCTTTCGTGATCGTGGTGTTAATGAGTATTTTGTTGATACGAGGGACGGAAGGAAGTTCTATCTTCAATGGGATTATCGTATTCTTGAAAGTCTCCGTAGTCTTGGTGTTCGTAGTCTTGGGATGGAAATATATCCGTATGGAGAATTATACGCCTTATATACCCGCTAATACGGGGACCCTAGGCGAGTTCGGTTTCTCCGGTATCCTACGAGGGGCGGCTATCGTATTCTTTGCTTTCCTCGGTTTCGACGCTGTAAGTACGGCGGCGCAGGAAACCAAGAACCCGAAACGGAATATGCCGATCGGGATCTTGATGTCATTAGTGGTTTGTACTATATTATATATGTTGTTTGCCCACGTGATGACCGGAGTCGTACATTACTCAGCGTTTGCTGGCCAGAATGGAATCGCTCCTGTGGCAATAGCTATCGATCATATGGGGCAAATGGATGCTTCTGGTGTGATTCGTCCGGATTACCCTTGGATGAACCGGGCGATCGTAATAGCTATTTTACTGGGGTATTGCTCGGTTATCATGGTAACGTTATTAGGACAGAGCCGTGTATTCTTGAGTATGAGCCGGGATGGGCTGCTCCCTCCCCTATTTTCCCATATCCATGAGAAATTCCGCACGCCGGCACGAAGTAATTTCCTGTTTATGTTATTGGTCGGTGCATTGGCAGCTTTCGTTCCGGCGAGCGTAGCGGGCGAGATGTGTAGTATCGGGACTTTGTTCGCCTTTACGCTAGTTTGCGCCGGGGTATTGATTGTCCGTAAGACAATGCCGGACGCTCCCCGGTCTTTCAAGACCCCGTTGGTTCCGTTCGTGCCTATCGCCGGTATCATAACTTGTCTGGTGATGATGCTTTTTCTCCCGGCTGATACATGGATTCGTTTGGTATTATGGATGTTAATCGGTCTGGATATATATGTCTGCTATGGCATCAAACATAGCAAACTGGAACATATGCAGAAACATCGCTCGGGACAGACCACATTGGATATGATCGGTATTACCCTATCCGTGCTTTGCGTGATCACGGGGCTTTGGCACCAGCAAACCGTGGGATGGGGCGAGAGCAAAATCTTATTGATTATCTCATTCGTATTCGCTTTTACGCATCTAGCTTTCTATCTTTACAGACTCGGGAAGCAGTTTACGAGCCTTACCCGTTAGCGATTCAGCACGATTAGTCTCGATGGTTCACGCGACTAGTCCCGATGGTCAATACCAGTAGTGGTGAAGGCTTATGCGAGTAGTCGCGTTGACCTTCACCACTACTGGCGTACTATACCACTTCCTTTAATACGATTTATCGGATTCTAGCTCTTAAAAGTAAGCCTCTTATTCATCATAAAATTAACGGCTCCGTAAACGAAAAGTCCAAGGAACTGACCCAGATATTCATTTAGATCGATCACCTCCACCATTAAAAGCAAGAATATGAATTGAGTAGCGTAAGCGCAACCAAAAGCGATTAGGAATAAAGGAATCTCCTTCCAGAAATTACCTTTCCCGGAAGAAAATACCCAGTATTTACTCCAAAAGAAGTTATTCACCAAGGCAGCCACATATCCAGCCATGTTCGACCACAAGTAATTACAATCCAGAATATCCATTAATATCCAGATTACCAATGCGGTGATCAAAGCGTTAGAAGAACCTACAATGGCGAAACGAAGAATACGAACAGATTCCTTCATGCTGTTAATTATACGTTTCGAATGACAAATATACGGGTTTATTTCTATATTTGTGCTGTACTTTTGATCAAGTATGTAACATTCTTAAAACAATTATGAGTATGATTAGACTAAATGTATTTATTCAAGTAAGTGAGGAGAATCGTCCAGCCGCATTGGAGACAGCGAAAGAATTGGTTGAAAAGTCTTTGAAAGACAATGGCTGTATAGCTTATGATATTTTCGAGAGCTCTACTCGTAGTGATGTATTGATGATTTGTGAGACGTGGAAAGACGCTGAATCCTTATCAGCTCACGAAAAAGCTGAGCATTTCGTAACGTTGGTTCCTAAATTGCAAGGATTAGGTGCGATGAAACTTGAGAAATTTACATTTTAAGGGTTTTATGTAGGCTTATTATTATAAGCTTGAGCATGCTAAAAAATCATAGTTATGAATCCTTCAACTTATAACTATGAATGAAAGAAAACATAACTATGATTTTTTAGTGTTATCGCTCGTTGATTGAGATATATTCCCTATCGTCCAAAACGTTCTTGTAAGCCGGACGGATGATGCGTTTTCCGTCAAAGTTCAACTCCTCGATACGGTGAGCGGTCCAACCCACGATTCGGGCCATGGCGAATAAAGGCGTATAGATTTCCTGTGGCAAACCGATCATCTCATAAACGAATCCAGAATAGAAGTCCACGTTCGAGGAAACCCGTTTCTTAGTTCCTTTATGCTTGGCGAAACATTCGATCGCTCTTTCCTCTAATAACTCAAGGAAGGCGAATTCCTCAGAGCGACCTTTCTCTTTTGCCAGATCACGAGCCAGTTCCTTTAATACGACCGCACGGGGATCGGAAATCGTATAGACCGCATGGCCGATACCATAGATCAAGCCAGTCTTGTTATAAGCCTCTTTGTTAAGCATCCTCATGAAATAAGTATCGATCTCGTCCACGTTCTTCCAATCTGCGATATTCTCTTTTAAATGATGGAACATATCTACTACCTGAATATTGGCACCTCCGTGCAACGGGCCTTTCAATGAGCCGATACCAGCTGCGATAGATGAGTACGTATCCGTTCCCGTAGAACTAGTGACGCGTACCGTGAACGTAGAGTTATTACCACCACCATGTTCTGCTTGCAATACCAAGAGCAAATCCAACGTACGTGCGTCCAGATCCGTGAAATCACGTTTCAGCATGTGAAGGAAATTTTCTGCGATCGATAAGTTCTCGTGCGGATGACGGATGTGTAAAGAACGCCCCTGTGTGCTATGACGATAAATATTGTAGGCATAAGCGATAATCGTCGGGAACTTAGAGATCAATTCAATAGATTGGCGCATTAAGTTATCTCGGGAGGTGTCGTCCGGGTTTGCGTCGAAGGTATACATCTCCAATACGCTACGAGCCAATATATTCATGATGTTCTGTCCTTCCAGATCCAGAATATTCATCTTGGTCTTTTGCTCCAAGGGCATATTATCGTTCAACAGTTCTTTAAAGGCTGATAATTCCTCTTTATCGGGGAGTTTACCAGAAAGTAATAAATAAGCCACTTCCTCAAAACCGAACCGTTTTTCCTTGATGAAATCACGCGCTAAATCCTCTACGTCGTAACCTCTATAGAATAACTTACCGGGGATCGCTTTAAGACCGCCCTCTGGCAAGCGTTCGTATCCTACTACATTACCGACTTGGGTCAATCCTACTAACACGCCGCTACCATCCTCGTTACGAAGGCCACGTTTCACATTATACATCGGGAAAAGTTCGTTGTCAATCTTGCAAGCCTCTCTGGCAGCCTCGGACAATTTGTAAATTAAATATTCTTTCTTCAACATGACTATACTAATTTAATTGTTTCGATAATAGAGATGATACGATCACCAAATTCTTTGGTGCCGAGAGATTTGCCATTCGGCATAAAACGAGCCAAGTCATGAGTGGTCTCTCCAGCGGAGAAAGCTTGCTCCATAGCGGATGTAATCAGGTTAGCCGCATCACTCCATCCCATATATTCCAGCATCATCACGGATGATAATAATAAGGAAGAGGGGTTTACGAGATTCTTTCCCGCGATATTCGGAGCGGTTCCATGTGTTGCCTCGAAGATCGCATGACCACTGTTATAGTTGATATTAGCGCCGGGAGCAATGCCAATGCCACCTACCATTGCCGCTAATTGATCGGAGATATAATCGCCGTTCAGGTTCAAGGTAGCGATCACGGAATATTCTTCCGGAATTAATAGAGTGTTTTGCAAGAAAGCATCGGCTATGACATCCTTGATAATGATTTTACCGGCCTTTGAAGCTTCCACTAAGGCGGTATTGGCCGCTTCCTCGCCTTGCTCTTTCTTGATCTTCTCATATTGAGGCCATGTGAAAGTGAGATCCGCAAACTCCCGTTCCGCTAAAGCGTATCCCCATAGTTTGAAACCACCTTCCGTGAATTTCATGATGTTACCTTTGTGTACCAAAGTCACGCTCGGTAACTGATGCAATATCGCGTATTCGATAGCGGCACGCACCAGACGCTCCGTACCTTCCACAGAAACCGGCTTGATGCCGAAAGAGGAAGTTTCCGGGAAACGTATTTTCTTCACTCCCATTTCCTCGGTGAGGAACTTCAATAACTTTTGTGCCTCCGGAGTCCCTTGTTGCCATTCGATTCCGGCATAGATATCTTCCGTATTCTCACGGAAGATATACATATTCACTTTCTGCGGCTCCTTTACCGGAGATACGACTCCTTTGAACCAACGAACCGGACGGAGACAAACATATAAATCCAACGTCTGACGGAGGGCCACATTTAATGAACGGATACCTCCACCAATTGGAGTCGTCAGCGGTCCCTTAATACCGACGATGTATTCACGGAACGCTTCCATAGTCTCATCGGGAAGCCAACTTCCGGTTTGCTTAAACGCCTTTTCGCCGGCTAAGACCTCTTTCCATTCGATGGAACGGGTTCCGTTGTAAGCTTGCTTGATGGCAGCGTTTACTATCTTTTGGCTAACGGGAGTGATCTCATGCCCCACGCCATCTCCTTCAATATAAGGGATTGTCACGTGATCCGGAACGAAAATATGATTACCTTTCTTTGTTATCTTACTCATGATATCAAGATTTTTTGTTTGTCTTAGTGAGCTGTATTTAAAGCGGAACCCGCCTTGAACCATTTAATTTGTAAATCATTATACGTATGGTTAACCGGGAATGATTCTTGCGTACCATCCGCATGAAGAAGAACGGCCGTCAACGGTTTGCCCGGCTGAAAATCTTTCAATCCGATGATCGAGATATGGTCATTCTCGCGGATCTTGCTGTAATCCTCCTTATTGGCGAAAGTCAGTGCTAACATTCCTTGTTTCTTCAAGTTTGTCTCGTGGATACGGGCGAAACTCTTGGCTAGGATCACTTTTACATTTAGGAAGCGAGGCTCCATGGCTGCATGTTCCCGGGAAGAGCCTTCACCATAGTTTTCTTCCGCTACGACGATCGAGGAAATACCATTTGCCTTGTATTGTTTCGCTACGGCAGAAACTGCTTCATATTCATTGTTCAGTTGATTCAATACAGAGTTTGTCTTCCCGTTGAAAGCGTTTACGGCTCCCATCAACATATTATCCGATATATTTTCCAAATGCCCACGGAAACGTAACCATGGACCGGCCATCGAGATATGATCCGTCGTACATTTACCTTCAGCCTTGATAAGAAGGGGCATATCCGTGAAATCCTCTCCATTCCAAGGAGCGAAAGGCTTTAATGCTTGTAGGCGGTTGGATTCCGGATCGATGTTCACCACTACGTTCTTACCCGTAGGTGCCAGATAGCCGTTATCCTTTACCTCGAAACCTTTCGGCGGAAAATCCGTGCCTTTCGGTTCTTTCAGTTTCACAACCTTACCATCCTCTGTCTTCAATGTATCGGTCAAAGGATTGAAACATAGATCACCTGCGATGGTCAAGGCCAGTGTCAGTTCCGGAGAAGCGACAAAAGCATGTGTATTCGGATTACCGTCCGCACGTTTAGCGAAGTTACGATTGAATGAAGTAACGATCGAATTCTTACGGGTATTATCATCCGTATGACGTTTCCATTGTCCGATACAAGGACCACAGGCATTCGCCATAATGGTTGCGCCAATCCGTTCAAAATCACCGATAATACCATCTCTTTCCGCCGTATAACGGATTTGCTCGGAACCCGGGTTGATGATCAAGGGTGCCGCTACCGGTATTTTATCCTCATAAGCTTGGCGAGCAATGGATGCCGCACGGCTTAGATCTTGATAAGAAGAGTTGGTACAGGAACCGATTAATCCGACCTCCATCTTTCGGGGATAGCCATTCGCTTTTACTTTTGCGGCAAACTCCGAGATAGGCGTAGCTGCATCCGGCGTGAACGGACCGTTGATATGCGGCTCCAATTCGGAAAGGTTAATAACGATTACACGATCGTAAAACTTATCTGGCTCGGCACGAACGTCCATATCCGCTTCCAGATATTCACCGATAGCTTCGGCCCAGCTCGCTACCTCGTCACGTCCCGTGGCACGAAGATATTGAGCCATTGTATTATCGAATGGGAATAAGGAAGTAGTCGCTCCTACCTCGGCACCCATATTACAGATCGTAGCTTTTCCGGTCGCTGAGATTGAGGCGGTGCCCGGACCGAAATATTCGATGATAGCGTTCGTTCCACCTTTTACGGTTAAGATGCCCGCTAGCTTAAGAATCACGTCCTTCGGCGAGGCCCAACCATTCAAACTACCAGTTAACTTAACACCAATTAGTTTCGGCATCTTCAGTTCCCATTCCATTCCGGTCATGACATCCACGGCGTCGGCTCCTCCTACTCCGATAGCGACCATTCCAAGTCCTCCGGCATTCGGGGTATGTGAATCAGTTCCTACCATCATACCGCCGGGAAACGCATAATTTTCCAATACCACTTGATGGATAATGCCTGCTCCGGGTTTCCAAAAACCGATTCCATATTTATCGGAGACCGATTTCAAGAAATCATAGACCTCGCTATTGCTTTTGGTAGCCGTATCGATATCCGTCTTGGCTCCCATATTCGCTTGGATCAAATGGTCGCAATGCACGGTAGCCGGTACTGCGGATTTTTCTTTTCCGGCGTTCATGAATTGTAAAAGCGCCATCTGAGCGGTGGCATCTTGCATAGCCACACGGTCGGGACGGAAATTCACATAATCCTCACCTCTTTTGAAAAGGCGAGTCGAGCTTTCATCGTATAGATGCGCATATAAGATTTTCTCGGCCAAGGTCATCGGGCGACCACCAATACGTTCGCGGGCTGTGTCCACTCTTCTGGGGAAATTCGCATAGAAATTTCTAAGCATGTCAATGTCGTACACCATATTCATATTCGTTTTTTATTGTAAGCCTTTTCGCAAATATATTTATCTATAACCAGCTAAAATGTAATAAATAAGACATCTGCCAATGAGTCTTTGTTTTTATTATCAACAAATATATAATATAATGAAATACAATTTGTTCGATAATTTCTATGAGGTTATAGAGGTTATTTATAATCTCCCGGATAACTTAGAAAAACGGGCTAATCGCACGTTTATTAATAAAACGTACCATTAGCCCGTTTTGTTCAAGCCTTGGAGCTGTTTTTTCTACTTATCGAGACTTTCTTTCCATCTTTGGGCATAACTATGCAAAATAGATGCGATACCCTCTCCGATCCGGACATAATCTTCCCGTTTAAGGTTAGCTAAAGATGCGCGGATAGACCACTCGGGAGCATCAAAACCTCCTCCGTTCAGTAAAACCAAGGAAGTTTCCTGTGCCAGACGGAAAACGACATCCAGAGGTTCGTAATTCTTTTTTAGATATTCCACGAAATCATCCCCATAGAATTTCTTAGCCCAGACAAGCATATCGATCTCACTATAATATCCCGCACGCAAAGGGTCGTCTAATAAGGTGAATCCGGTGCTTTCCCACAATGTGTGTAAACGCTCGTGGATCATATCCTGCATCCTTTTCTTATAGGTATTTTCCGCATCTAATAGAGCGAAAGACGCAAACAGAGACATTTGTGTTTGCTGTGGCAAGGAAAGACCGGCCGTATGATTCAAGGCTACTTGACGGCTATCGGCTACCATACGATCAATAAAGCGGATATCCTCGGGATGTAAGGATAGACTGCTATATCGTTTTTTTAGAAGCTCCTGTTTATCTCTTGGCAATTCACGGATCATCCGGTCGTAAATATTATCTTGATGTAAAGCGATTACCGCCAATCTCCATCCGGTTGCCCCGAAATATTTGGAGAAAGAGTAGACACATAACGTATTCTTTGGTAATTCGGCCATCATCGAGCGAAAATGCGGAATAAATGTCGCATACACATCATCCGTAATAATCATGAGGTTGGGATTGTCGTTCCGTACGATCTCAACGATCCTATTCATCAATGCTTTTGTCAATCCGTATGAAGGCGGGTTGCTCGGGTTTGTTATGAAAGCGGCTTTCACGCTAGGATCTTTCAGGACATCTAAATCTTTTTCTTGATATTGCCACGTGTGATAGCCGTCTTTTGTCATCTTCAAGGCTTTTATCTCTATGACATTAAAAAGATAACGAGCCTGTTCCGGAATCTCTATATAAGGAGTGAATACCGGAGCGAAGAGAACGATCTTGTCTCCCTTATTCAACAAGAAATTCTGTTGCAAGGAATCGAAGATATAACACATGGCGGCAGTTCCGCCCTCGGTAGCGAAAAGGTCGAATATTCCCTCAGGGGGCTGGTTATCACATAATTCTTGGTCTAAATAATCCCGCACGAGCATTTCCGTATATTTCAAGATACGATCGGGAACCGGATATTGATCACCAATGACACCTTCCGCCCATTCATATACAAGCTCATTCTCATCTACACCTTTTTCCGTGACCAGATATTCATAGGTACCCTTCAATAAAGTAGCGCCGGGAGATTGCGCATGTTTCTTTAGAAACTGTACGAAGCGAGACGCGATCCTTTTGCGGTTGGGAACCCCTGCGGCTCCGGCCATCTCATCTGCCAATTCGGTTTCCCGCTGGCATTCCTCCAAGGCGAACTGCCCTAATAGGAAGAATGCCTCCCGTGGAACCGTACTGATCCAGTTTGGATTTCCCCTTCCTGCGTTCAGCATGATGTGCGTACTTTTACGAGCGCTCTCATCCGCTAACTCTATCAAGATGTTCTTTAGCTCGAAAGGGCTAATCTCCGACATCTTTTTCTCATATTCTCTCGTGACATGTATTTTCTTCTTGTCCATACATTATATATATTACATGATTAGCACAATAACGACACCCCAGATGATTAATAAAGTATTACCCACCGCATAGGTAACGGTATAGCCTAAGGCTGGAGTCTCACTTCCTACGGCATCTTCCACCGCTCCTAATGCGGCAGTTGTCGTACGTGAACCCGCCGTACAACCTAAAGTAATAGCCGGGTGGAACTTAAAAACGTAACGTCCCATCAGAATACCGATGATAAGCGGGATAGATGTCGCTAAAGCACCGATAATAAATAAACTTATACCGACTTCCTTCAATCCGGTCACGAAACTGGGACCCGCCGTGATACCGACTACGGCGATAAACATATTCAATCCCAAATTATTTAATATCCAGACGGAAGGCTCCGGAATACGCCCGAAGGTCGGATGCTTAGAACGAAGCCATCCAAAGACGAGCCCGGCTATCAAAGCACCTCCACTCGTACTTAGGCTAATCGGGACACCCCCGAAATGAATCGCGAGCGAACCTAAAATTCCCCCTAAGAAAATACCGATACCCACGAAAATCAAATCGGTCTGATTGGTTGGGCGATCGGGATATCCTAAAGCCGTCGCCGCTTTATTTACCTCTGATTTCATGCCTACCAATTCCAGCATATCACCGGAATCTATCACCGTAGCGGCCAAGACCGGGATATTGATACCCGCACGCCTTACGGACTTGATGCTAACACCATGCATGAACGATTGATTGCGTAAATAGCAGATCTTTTTCCCCACGTATTCCTTATGGATCACTAGTACGGGTAACGTCTCTGCCGGAAAATCGAGCAATTCAATGTCATTGACCTCGTCGCCAATCCAGTTCTCCTCTCCGATCACGAATTCCCGGCGACCGCTTAGGACAACCTCATTTCCGGTATGTAAAACCAAATCCGGTTTAACATCGGTTACTACATTATTAATACGGACACGCTCCACGAACAAATGCCGTCCCAATTGGTCTAAATACACCTCCAACTGCTTTACGCTTTTGCCATCCTTGAACCATTCATTACTAATCTTATAGGCCCGGAAAGTTACCGGACGGGCGGCAGGCATAAAGCCCGGTTGCTCGCTCTCGTCGTTATTTCCCATTTTAGCCTCTAGCTCTTTACACGCTTTTTTCACGTAGTCGAGTCCTCCTAAAAGACGTGGCCCGATATCACTCACTAACCATGCGGATCCTGCCGTACCGAAAATATAAGTTACCGCATAGGCCACGGGCATTACATTTACCATAGCACTTTTATCCGTATCGCTAATATTCATCTGTCCGATCGTATCTTCGGCAACTCCTAATACTGCCGACATCGTCTGGGAGCCCGCCAATAATCCTGCGGCCTCGCCTGCGTTATATCCCATAAGTTTCGCTAACAAAAAAGGAGCGATCAAACAAAATATACACATGACGGCGGCGAAAAGCATTTGAGGAAGACCTTCCTTTTTCAATCCCCGGAAGAACTGTGGCCCAACGCTATATCCTACAGCGAAGAGGAACATCAAGAAAAAGACGGACTTTAACGGTCCGCTTATATCGATTTTTAATTGCCCGATCAATACACCGACCAATAATACGCTGGTAACCGTTCCCAGCGTGAACTTCTTTATCTTAAACTTGCCAATCCAGAAACCGAGAGCTAAGGTTATGAAAATAGCTAGCTCCGGATAATGTTGAAGTAAATTAGTTATCCATTCCATATCTATTTATTTGATGTTAAACAAAAAAGATGCTATTGGAACAGGGATTCTTTGAAAGATGTTGTTACTTTTCGGGATTATTTATATAAATTTGCGACCGCTTAGGTGATAGAGTTTGTCTACCGACAACTCTATAAAAGGGAATCCGGTTAGAATCCGGAACAGTGCCCGCTACTGTGAAGCTCTTGAAAAGGAAAGCGTTCTGCTATGCCACTGTCTTAAGAAAGATGGGAAGGTTGCTTTCCGAGCCAGTCAGGAAACCTGCCAAGCGAAGTAATGATTAATTCCTCCCGGGGTCAGGAGTAATTAAGAGGATAGAAATATCACCTATATCTAAAAGATGTTGGAGACGTAATAATACGTTGTCTCCGTGGGATTGATATGTAATCTAATTATTAATATATTCATATGATGAGGAAACACTTACTATCTTTCTTCTTGCTGGTCATCAGCCTAGTTTGTCGTGCGCACGATGGCGAGAATTTTGTAGCATCCGATTTATTCGCCTCTTTACAACCGGGCGATAAGGCCGCTTTATTGATGGTACATTTTGGAACAACCCATGATGATACCCGTGCCTTGACAATCGACGCGATCAATCAAAAAGCGAAAGAAGCTTTCAAAGATGTTGAGTTGCGTGAGGCATGGACTTCTCGCATTGTAATGCGCCGCTTAAAAGCTCGTGGCGTAGAGAAACTGAACCCGATCGAGGCCTTGGAAAAATTAAAGACTGATGGTTATACACATGTCTTGATCCAATCCACGAATATAATCGAAGGTATCGAGATGGAATCCTTACGTAAGGATGTTGCCACCATGAAATCTTCTTTCAAGGAGATTCGTATCGGTAATCCTTTATTGTATACACCGGAGGATTATGAGGCGGTAATCGTCGCTATCACAAAAAATGGGGCGAAAGAAGGCGCTACTTTATTGGTAGGCCATGGCACTTATACTCCGGCGACGGCTCAATATGCCATGTTGGATTATATGTTGAAGGAGAAGGGATTCAAGGATTATTCCGTAGGAACCATCGAGGGCTATCCTACTTTTGATACGATGGTAGCCCAAGTAAAGGCCAATGGAACGAAGAAAGTCTTGTTGATGCCATTTATGTTTGTCGCCGGAGACCATGCGAAAAACGATATCGCCGGTGATTGGAAAGAGGAACTGGAAAAGAAAGGCTACGAGGTAAGCGTATTTATGGAAGGTCTGGGACAGAATCCGGATATTCAGAAGATCTTCATCGAACATGCCCGTTTCATGGCTAAACATAAGATGATCGATATCGTTGATAAGAAGAAAGCTTATGCGGTAGAGAAGGACTAAAAAAGTTCTCCAAATCTATGTTTTATTCCTTTCGGAAGAAAAAGTAATTCCTTCCGAAAGAAACTAAATTTTCATTCGAAGGAAAATGGAATTTCTTTCGAAAGGGATTTCACATGCATACAATAAACAGTTATAATGCTAAATATATGAAAAGAGTTTTGACAATCTTACCGTTGACAGCCTTATGTATCAGTACGATGCAGGCACAACACAAGAATGAGTACACGAATTTCGCCGATACGACATTCAATATTCAAGAAGTCGTAGCGACCGCCGCACGCAAGCCACGTCCACAAATCACGAAGTTGGACGTACCTATGAAATATCTTCCTATTTCAATTAATAGCATTACGGCGAGTAGTTTGGAGTTGCGAGGTATCCGTAATATCCAAGATGCGGTACGCTTTATGCCGGGCGTACGATTCCAGACATCTTATGGCGCATTTCAACAATTGTCGATCCGTGGTTTCGATCATTCTATCATGATGATAGACGGTATCCGCGATGAACGTTCGGCAATAAACAACTCTTATCCCGTACCCGATCTATCCTGTATCGAGTCTATTGAATTATTAAAGGGACCGGCTTCTGTACTTTACGGACATTCAGCCGTAGGTGGAACCTTGAATATCGTTCGTAAATCCCCGTCAGAGAAACAGAGCGTTAATGCTCGATTGGCCTACGGTAGTTACGAGAATAAAGAGGCGACACTTGGCATGGGCGGTAAATTGGTCGGTCCGGTCAATTATTACGCCAATGTCAACTTTTCCGATCAAGAGGGCTGGCGTGATAATGGCAACCGTCGCTTTTCCGGTTATCTGGCATTGCAAGCTAAAATGACGGAACGTGACATATTAGATGTTCGCGGAGGTTTTAACCGCGACTTCTATGGGACGGAGATCGGTCTTCCCGATTTAATGGCAAATGATGTATATAATGTGCAAACAGGACAGTTATATCTCCATAAAAATGAGATGCTACCGGGACTTGACCGTGAGGCTCGCTACAATAACGAGTCCGACTTTATGAAGAATCACGCATGGAACGTATCGACGCAATACACACATACTTTTTGGAACGGCGCGAAACTAACAGATCGCCTTTCTTACAATAACGACGATATCAACTATTTTGGGACGGAAGCCCTCGACTATCTCGAAAGTGATGATCCGATCTATGATCATTATTATATGAAAAACGGCCAGAAAAAATATATCTGTTTGGACAGTGTATATCTTTCTTTCCCGCTTCGCTTCTCCCATATAGCCAAGACGGTAGCCAATACGCTCGAGCTAAGCGGTAAATTCAGGACGGGTGAGATAAAGCATACGTATATGGGAGGTTACTCTTTCGTCGCCTTGAATCGTACCAGCTATTCGGGCTATAATTTAGGAGATGATGTTCAGGGTCCCGGCCTTTATTCGCATGTATCCGTTTATGATCCGCATAGCATGGGATATATGACCAGTAAATTCTCGAAAGCAACGGTTACGCATCATTATTCCAACAGCCTTTATCTTCAAGATATGGTTGAGTTCAACGAGCAATGGAAGGTATTAGCCGCTCTACGTTACGACTTTTTCCGTTATATGTCCGCCAGCGCTACAACTCCTACCGGACGACGTGAGTATGAGGAGCATTCAAGCTTCAATATGATAAAGAATAAGGCGTTGACTTATCGTTTCGGAGCGGTCTATCTGCCCCATCCGAATACATCCATTTATGCGTCTTTCGCCTCTTTCTTCAAGCCGATCCGTACGTTCTATCAAGATAACGTCATTTATGTAGGAGGTGATGGAAATCGTTTCGAGCCTGCTCGCAATGAGGAAGTATTTAAGCCGGAGAAAGGATACCAAGCCGAGGTGGGTCTTAAATATCAATTGAACAATATATTAAGCGCCAATGCCAGCTTGTTCTATATCCGGAAGATGAACAGTACGGCTACGTTGACCAACAACTATCAAGAGGAAGTAAACGGCGAGACTACCACGATGAGTGTAATCGGACAGGTGGGTGTACAAGATTCCAAAGGTTTTGATTTTGATGTCACTCTTTCTCCGGTAAGCACCTTAGCGCTGACGATCGGTTATGGATTGAACGACTCCAAGATCCGGGAGATGAAAGAAATAAAGGATCCGGAATTGATCGAGGCTATCTATGGCAATAACCCGGATGAGACAAAGCAACAATTGAATAGCCAAGAAGGAAACTGGCAGAGCAACGTACCGAACCAGACTTTCTACGCATACGGCAGTTATACCATCCCTCGGGGTGTCTTGAAGAATCTGGAATTTCACTTGAGTAGCAGTTATACCGGTAAAGTATACCGTAATACATCTAACAACTCTTGGTTCGATCCGTATTGGGTAACCGATTTCGGTATGTCTTATTTGTTGAACAACAATATTCACCTTACATTCAACTTGAATAACTTGTTTGACAACAATTATTATAACCAAGCGCTCGGACAACAGATGGTGCCAAGCATGCCTCGTAATTTCCAAGTGGCTATCTCCTATACATTATAATATATAGAACATACGCTCATGAATCTATTGACAAAGATCATGCAATTTATACACAGGATACTGGGCACGGCACTCAGTATCCTGTTCCTCGTTTGGTTCCTATCGGGATTGGTAATGATCTACCATACGTTCCCGCGAGCGGACCGGGCCGATAAACGGGCGAAGATGGATATTCTCTCTCCGGAGAATCTTCCTTCGTTAGACCAGATAGAGAAACGTTTACCGCAGAACGAGCGGATAAACCATGTTACCTTAAACAGCTATTTGGGACAAACTGTTTTTCATCTCCGGACGGAGAAAGGGAGCTATGATATTCCTGCCGACTCGACGGAAAGATTACCCGTAATCGACTGGAATCATATCCAACGTGTGGCATCACTATGGAATACCTCTTCCATAGCGAAGGTAGATTCCTTGTACACCTTGGACCAATGGATTCCATTCGGTCGTTTAAAAGAGGAATTTCCGATCTATAAATTCCATTTCGCCGATCCGGAACGACATGAATTATACATATCCTCTAAATCCGGGGAGGTTTTGCAATATACGGATAAAAACAGTCGTTTCTGGGCTTGGCTCGGGGCGATCCCTCATTGGGTCTATTTCACTTCCTTGCGGCAAGACGCTGAATTATGGATAAAGGTAGTTGTCTGGTTATCCGGAATCGGGTGCGTTATGTGTATCGCCGGGATCTATTTAGGAATACGGGATTTCCGGTTAGCGAGGAGACGTCATTTGATTTCCCCTTATAAGAAGTTCTGGTATAAATGGCATCATATTCTTGGGGTGTTATTCGGTTTATTTGTCCTCACCTTCTGCTTTAGTGGTATGATGTCTTTGGCTCGTGTACAGGATTGGGGGTTGAAAGCCAAGCTTGATATAAACCCGGTTCAAGAACTGCGGAAGATGGCTCCTTCCCCACTCGATTATCCGTTGGATTACAGGGCGGTCATACAAGCCTATCCCGGCCAGATCCGTCAATTGGAATGGAGTAGTTTTGGTGATATACCCTTTTACATCGTACAAACAGACACGAAGGATATTGTCGTGAACGCAAATAAGAGTGACGGGATATCTTTATTGAACCTGCGACCGGAAGAAATCCGTTCCGTATTGTCTCAGATACATGGTATCGGGACCACGGCTGATATCAAACTGTTGGATGCTTATGATACGTATTATATCTCACGAAAAAGGAATTTAGAACTCCCGGTCTGGAAAGTATCTATTCAAGACGTGGATAATAGTTGTTATTACATTAATCCCCGTAATGGACAATACCGTTATGTAAATACGCCGTCTCGTTGGAACCATTGGATGTATCCGGCATTGCATAGCTTGAATCTGAAATTCTTGGTAGATCATCCGGTCTTATGGAATATCGTGATGTGGGGAACCATGTTGGGAGGCACGTTCGTTTCCTTATCCGGTGTATGGCTTGCGATAAAATATATCAGGCGAAAAGCGAGAAGAAAGAAGTAAAGCCTGTATATTTGTATTATATTTATTGAGAACATTGTATTATAAAATAGATTTGAATGAATAAAGGCAAGATTATAGTCGCCGGAATCGGCCCCGGTAGCGAGGCCGATATAACGCCTGCGGTTTTGGCCGCTATCCAAAGCTCGGATGTCATCATAGGATATAAATATTATTTCCGTTTTATCACCCACTTGCTTCGTGAGGGAACGGAATGTATAGATACAGGTATGAAACGTGAGCAAGCTCGTGCCGAGCAAGCTTTCGCTTATGCCAACGAGGGAAAGACTGTTTGCGTGATCAGTTCCGGTGACGCCGGTATTTATGGCATGACTCCTCTGATTTATGAGATGAAGAAAGAATCCGGAAGCGAGATCGAGATCGAGTCGTATCCGGGCATCAGCGCTTTCCAGAAAGCTGCGTCCTTGCTTGGCGCTCCTATCGGACATGATTTCTGTGTGATTTCCCTCTCAGACTTGATGACTCCTTGGGAACTGATCGAGAAACGGATTCACGCGGCGGCCATGGCCGATTTTGTTACGGCGATCTATAATCCAAAAAGCGAGGGACGTTATTGGCAACTCTATCGTTTAAAAGAATTGTTCCTGCAAGAACGCAAGCCGGAGACTCCGGTCGGTTATGTACGTCAGGCCGGACGGGAGGAGCAAGAAGTATTCGTCACTACGCTCGCAGATCTGGACCCCGAGCAGATCGATATGTTTACGGTAGTCTTGATCGGAAACTCACAAACATATCTTTCCGGGAATCATATGATCACTCCCCGGGGATATTATGGCGAGATCAAACAAAAGAAAATGGATACGGGTATCGGACAGGACATCATGATCCGTAGTTTCCGTACGATCGAGAAGGAATTGAAAAACCAAGAGATCCCGTTGGATAAGAAATGGGCGTTACTCCATGCCATTCATACGACGGCCGATTTCGATATGGAAAATATCCTTTATGCCGACCCGGATGCTGTCTCTACATTATATAATAAGATCAGCGGCGGGGAAGTTCCTACGATCATCACCGATGTCACGATGGCTGCTTCCGGCATTCGTAAGGGAGCTCTGCAACGTCTGGGTGTCGAAGTGAAATGTTACCTTCAAGACGAGCGGGTCGCTGAGATGGCTTCGAGCAAAGGAATTACCCGTACTCAAGCCGGTATTCGTCGGGCCGTGGAAGAGCATCCGACCGCTCTGTTTGTCTTCGGGAACGCCCCGACCGCCCTTATGGAATTATGCGATTTAATACGTAAAGGTAAAGCCACTCCAGCTGGCATTATCGCGGCTCCGGTAGGTTTCGTACATGTGCAGGAATCCAAACATATGGTGAAACCTTTTATCGGTATACCGAAACTAATCGTGGAAGGTCGTAAAGGAGGTAGTAATTTAGCGGCTACGCTAGTGAATGCCATCCTTTGTTTTAATGACGCAGAACAATTAAAGCCGGGAAGAGACGTATGAACCGATTTTATGTCATAGGGCTGGATGATAATATGCGGCAATACTTTCCGCCGGAGATATTGGAGATAATCTTGTCCCACCGGGTGTTCTCCGGAGGCGTGCGGCATCATGAGATCGTACGTTCGCTCTTGCCCGAGAAAGCGGACTGGATCGATATAAAAGTCCCGTTGGACGAGGTCTTCGATCGCTATCGTTCGTACGACGGTCGGGAAAGCATCGTTGTATTCGCTTCCGGAGATCCTTTGTTTTTCGGATTCGCCGTTACGATTCAAAACCGATTGCCGGATGCGCAAATCCGCCTGTACCCGTCATTTAATTCCTTGCAACTCTTGGCACAAAATCTATTGATGTCTTACCACGATATGCGGATCGTCTCCCTTACCGGACGGCCTTGGCACGAGTTCGATCGTGCCTTGATCGAAAGTGCGTCTAAGATAGGCGTGCTCACGGATCGGGAACATACGCCTACGACTATCGCTCGCCGGATGCTGGAATACGGCTATGATAATTATACCATGTTCGTGGGAGAACGGTTAGGAAATACCGAACGGCAGAGCATCCGCCAATTCAGTATACAAGCTGCGGCAATGAATAATTTCGTTCATCCGAATTGCTTGATTCTCCGGAAAGAGCGTGACGGGCATTCCCGTAAGTTCGGCCTGCCGGATCCTGCGTTCGAGCATTTGAACGGACGGGAGAAGATGATAACCAAAATGCCGATCCGTTTGTTATCTTTAAGCATGCTGGATCTGAGAAACCGGGAACGTTTTTGGGATATCGGCTTTTGCACGGGTTCTGTCTCGATAGAGGCTAAATTGCTGTTCCCGCATTTGCATATCACGAGTTTTGAGATCCGGGAAGAGGGACGAAAGTTAATGACTGAGAATTGTCATCGTTTTGGGACTCCGGGTATCGAGGCTATAATCGGAGATTTCTTATCGGTGGATTTATCAGCGTTGGAGGCTCCGGATGCAATCTTTATCGGCGGACATGGCGGGAAATTAGTGGAGATCCTTATGGTAGTTTCCCAAAAAATGAAAGAGAACGGTGTCATCGTCTTCAACTCCGTATCCGACGAAAGCAAAGCGCTTTTAGAGGAAGCGGTTCGCCAAACCGGTCTTCGGATATCCGCCCAAACCCGTATCACGATTGATGATTTTAATACGATTACCGTGAATGTTATTTATAAATTATGAGTACAATATCAATTATTCCAATATCCGATAGCAGCCGGGTGCTTGCTGAGCGAATTCTTGCTTCTTATCCCGAGGCGAAGATCTTACCATTCGGCTCTTTCTCAAAAGAGGTTTTTCACGAATCCAGTAGTTTGGTATTTATAGGAGCGATGGGAATTTGCGTACGCAGTATCGCTCCCTTCGCGGAAGATAAACATACCGATCCGGCCGTGGTTTGTATAGATAGTACCGGCAAATACGTGATTCCTGTCTTATCCGGACATATCGGTGGAGCGAACGATCTTTCCAAAGAGTTAGCGAACCTATTAGGAGCCGAAGCGATTATTACGACACAAAGCGACAACGCAAACCTATGGGCGCTCGATACATTAGGGAAGAAATACGATTGGACCTTGATCGTCAAAGATAGCAATGCCGCCATCTCCACTTTTGTCAATGGAAAACCGACAGCGCTACTCCTTGATATACGAGATAAAGGAACGGATTATTTGGAGCGTACGGTCCCGTCTCATGTCTCTATCTTTTATTCCTTCGAGGCGATACCGCAGCAAGACTATGAGTTATTGATGATCGTCAGTCCCCAACAATACGATACTTCCATCCCTACGATCACCTATATACCGAAAGTCCTCCACCTAGGAATGGGTTGCCGCAAGGATATGCAAGGCGATCCTACGGTCGTTTACGAACATATTAAAGATGTATTGCGTGATAAACGCCTATATCCGGAAGCTTTGGCGGATGTAAATACAATCGATTTAAAGAAATGCGAACCGGTGCTGACATTACTGGCTTATGGAGTTATGGAATGCCCTTTCCACACCTATACATCGGAGGAGCTGAAAGATATCCCGGTACCCAATCCCTCGGAGAAAGTACTGGAGGTAACCGAATCCCCAAGTGTATCGGAAGCTTCCGCCATTTATGCGGCTCATGGCGGTCCGCTTTTGGTCGAGAAGCAAAAAGCGGATTTAGGGAAAGGAAATGAATATACCTTTGCCGTAGCGTTAGATCGGACGGCCTGCCGCAAGGGACATATCGAGATCGTAGGAGCCGGTCCCGGCGATCCGGACTTGATCTCTATCCGCGGACGGCAAATGTTGGAGAAAGCGGATTTGATCCTGTATGCAGGAAGCCTCGTCCCGAAAGAACTTACCTTATGCGCGAAGGCAGGCGCTACGGTGCGAAGCTCGGCGGATATGAATCTGGAAGAACAGTTCGCGTTGATGAAAGAGTTTTATGATAAAGGATTGTTTGTCGTTCGTTTGCACACGGGCGATCCTTGCATCTATGGAGCTATTCAAGAGCAAATGAATTACTTTGATCAATACGGGATGGATTATCATATCACTCCGGGTATTTCCTCTTTCCAAGCCGCCGCCGCCGCTCTTTATTCCCAGTTCACGATTCCGGAGAAAGTACAAACGATCATCCTCACTCGTGGCGAAGGACGTACGCCCATGCCTGAGAAAGAGCAACTGCACAAACTGGCTCAAAGCCAAAGTACGATGTGTATCTTCTTAAGCGCCGGTGTCGTAGAGAAGGTCCAAGAGGAATTATTGCGACATTACGCTCCAACCACTCCGGTAGCCGCTTGCTATAAATTGACATGGAAAGACGAGCGGATCTACCGTGGGCAACTGAAAGATCTCGCGAAAATCGTAAAAGAGAATCATCTTACACTGACAACATTACTTGTCGTCGGGGATGCCATCGATAATCGCAAGGGTCTATCCCGCTTATATGCGGATGAATTCAAACATCTTTTCCGTAAGTAATGATACTGATCCTTGGAGGAACGACAGAAGGCCGTGTGGCTGTGCGGGTAGCGGACGAGGCAGCCGCTACCTATTACTATTCTACGAAAGGAACTTTGCAATCCATTGAATGTGCGCATGGAATCCGTTTGACCGGAGCCATGAATGCGGAGGAAATGGAGTGTTTTTGTCGTGACCACGCGATTAAGCTATTGATCGATGCGGCACACCCTTTCGCTCAAGTGTTACACCAAACGATCGAAAAAGTATCGAAATGTTTACAGATTCCGGTGATCCGTTACGAACGTCGGTATCCACCTCGTGATGAGGACTTGATTTGGTGCGATAGTTATGCAGACGCAATTCACCAAATGGAAAACAAAGGTATCCAACGGCTACTTGCCCTCAGTGGCGTGAACACCCTTGCCCCGCTCCGCCCTTATTGGCGATCGCATACCACTTGGTTCCGTATATTGGAGCGGGAGGAATCTTTGTCGTTGGCCGAGAAGCAGGGCTTCCCCCAAGAACGTCTGGTTTTCTATCGAGAAGGTGAGGATGAGTTAAAGTTGTTGGAGCAACTCCATCCGGATGCGATCTTGACAAAGGAAAGTGGTTTCTCCGGCTATTTTACGGATAAAGTGAACGCTGCCCGCCAATTCGGAATACCAGTATTTGTCGTGAAGCGTCCCGCATTACCGGAAACTTTCTACCGAGTGTATGGTGAAGACGGATTGCGCAAACAAATCGAACGCCTATTACCCGAATTCTTTCCCTTGAAAAGCGGATATACGACCGGAGCTTGTGCTACCGCCGCCGCAAAAGCCGCTTTATTGGCCTTATTATCACGGAAGGAACAAACAGAAAGCCAGATAACATTACCCTCGGGAGAACAGATAACGTTGCCGGTAGCCTATACCGAATGGGCCGGGTGTTCCGCCACCTGTACCGTGATCAAGGAGTCTGGGGATGATCCGGACGTGACGAATCATAGCCGGATCCGGGTTACTGTTCAATTATCTCTCGATGCATCCGGTTGTGCCAAGCCGATGGCACAAGAAGAATATTGTCAAGAAACAGAAAGCGACGATACGGGAAGAGTCATCTTCCAAGCAGGTGAAGGAGTCGGAACCGTGACCCTTCCGGGACTCGGCTTGAAAGTCGGCGGCCCGGCTATAAACGCCACGCCCCGTAAGATGATCCGGCAAGAGCTGATTCCACTCCTGCCCTCACCCGATTCCGTCGCTATTGTCACGGTCTCGGTTCCCGGTGGCGAGGAGTTGGCGAAACGTACCTTCAATCCGAAACTTGGAATTATCGGGGGAATCTCCATTATCGGGACATCCGGAATCGTGCGTCCTTTCTCATCGGACGCTTTTATCGCCTCGATACGGAAAGAAGCCAGTGTCGCCAAAGCGATAGGTTGCGAGACGTTGGTTATTAATTCCGGGGCGAAGAGTGAACGCTACCTTCGGAGCTTATACGCTTCTTTGCCTCCACAATCATTCGTCCATTACGGGAACTTTATCGGAGAGACGCTAAAGATCGCTGCCGATTTAGGTTTCAAGCAGGTTATCTTAGGTATCATGATCGGCAAGGCGGTGAAACTTGCGGAAGGTTTCCTGGATACACACAGCAAAAAAGTCGTCATGAACAAAGGCTTCCTTCAAGATGTAGCGAAAGAAGCGAAATGCGAGGAGGCGACCGTAGATGCAATCAATCGGATTACGTTGGCCCGTGAATTATGGGAGCTTCTTGCGGAAAAAGAACAAAATCGTTTCTTCCCATTACTTTTACAAAAATGTAAATCGTATTGCGCTCCTATCCTTCCCGACGGCGAACTAACCTTGCTGTTAATATCCGAAGAGGGCAAGGTCTTGTACCAATCTTAGCTGTAGAGACGCAGCACGCACGCTACGTCTCTACACCCCCCAGACTGTAATAGCATTTCTTTTTAGCTGTTTATTCTTTTTTATTAGGGATTCTTTAAGAATACATATTAGGAGGATTTCGTACTTTTGCCCTCTAAATATTGATTAAAATAATGTTTAGATATCTTTTAATTTATATGGCCTGCCTTCTATTCGCCTTTTCCGTAAAGGCGCAAGGTATTTCCAATGACACGATTCCGAAAGAAGTGCTGATGCTGGACGGTAAGCCTATGACCGAAAAGCAAATACAACGTTATCATAAACAATTACATAAAGACTCCATACGGGCCAACAAAAGGATCTGGTGGTCTATCCTTGGCGGACCGTCTTACACGCCGGAAGCCTCCTTTGGCGTAGGTGGCGCGGTTTTGGCTAGCTTTCGCTTAAACAAGAATGATACGATATCCCAACGATCGTTTATCCCTGCGGGATTTAACATCACCTTAAACGGGACGTTCGTTTTTGCCGGTGCCGGCACCTTATTCTTCAACGAGAATCGCTTCCGTATTTATATCAGTTACGGTTATCGGAACGAACCTTCGCATTATTTCGGGAAAGGCTATGAGACGATCGAGCAAATCGAGAAAAGCGATTCGACAACGAAATTCCATAAGAGTTCTTTCCAACTATATCCCCGTTTCGTATGGGAAGTTAGGCCTCATTTATATACGGGTCCTCTTTTTGATATTAATTTCAGCAAATCAGATGATATCAATCCGGTGATGGCCGAAGATCCTTATTTCAATAAGTTCGAACGAGATTATGTCAATATCGGTGTCGGCGGCTTGATTCAATACGATACACGAAATGACGTGGCGACCCCAAGTTCCGGTATGTTACTAAGCGCGATCGCTAAAGTGTATGGAAAGTATTTAGGCGGTGCATATAATTATGAGATGTTCGAGTTAGAATACCGCCAGTTCCAGCAAGTATTTCGTCCTCGTAGCACCTTGGCATGGATCGCCAAGACACAAATCGGTGTGGGAAACGTTCCTTTTACGGAGCTTCCTTCGTTTGGCTCTCCTTTCGATCTTCGCGGATACTATTGGGGCAAGTACCGTGACAAGACCATGGCGTATGGGATTCTGGAGTATCGTCATATGTTCGGCAGCGTGGAGAAATATAAGAGCGGTAATTTCTGGGCGAAGTGTGGTTTTGTTGGCTGGGTCGGCACGGGTACGATCGGAAACGCTCCTATCGTAGACTGGAATAAATGGAAGTTCAACTACGGCGTAGGCTTACGTATCCAAATGCAACCCGGCAAGAACTTCCGCCTAGACGTAGGCAAAGACCCGAACCAAAAAGGGATGGCGGTTTATATGAATATGACGGAAGCCTTCTAAAACCAGAAGGCTCCCGTCTACGATTTATGGAAGTATAACCTTGCGTTAAAATTATTGTTTAAAAGCCGGAAATATCTTAATATCGATTTTTTTCACTAAGTTTGCGTCGTCGAAGGGGTGCCATACTATATGGGCTGAGATCATACCCTTACTACTTGATGCGGGTAATGCCGCCGTAAGAAAAACGAATGTTAGATGGATAAAAATGAAACGTACCGTTATCCGGTAGCTTTAACGATCGCGGGCTCTGATAGTGGCGGTGGTGCCGGAATACAAGCGGATATTAAGACTTTTTCCTCGCTGGGGGTTTTTGGAGCGTCGGCGATAACGGCTATAACCGCTCAAAACACACAGGGGGTGCGAGGGATCCAAGCGATCTCTCCCGAGATTTTGAGAGGACAAATCGAAGCTATTCTTGAGGACTTCATCGTAGATGCCATAAAAATAGGGATGCTACATAACAAGGATGCCGTAAAGGTTGTATCTGAGACTTTACCTTCCTTCCGACGAACTTCTATCATTTTAGATCCGGTGATGATATCCACGAGCGGAAGTAAATTATTGGAGGATGACGCCATCCGAACCATCATGGATGAGTTGTTCCCTAAAGCGACACTGCTTACTCCGAATATTCCCGAGACGGAATATCTTTCCGGTATAAAAATCAATAACGAGGCGGATATCTTATGTGCCGCCCGGAAATTGCAGGAAAAAGGATGTAACGCTATATTGATCAAAGGGGGGCATATTCCCGGAGTAGAAACGGTGGATCGGTTATTTATCAATGAGAATAATCCGATTTGTCTGGTCTCGCCAACAGTGGAGACCTTCAATACCCATGGAACGGGCTGTACGCTATCGTCCGCCATCGCCGCTTATATGGCACTCGGCCATTCATTGGTGGAAGCCGTACGATTAGCCAAGGAATATATGAATAACGCGCTCGTTCACGGGGCAAATGTATGCATGGGAAAAGGGCACGGACCTGTAAACCACTTCTTCTCACCCTCTGCCCTTCATAAAATCCGATGGAATCATGAATAAGCTGGTCGTAATTACTACACCTTATTTTTTCGCGGATGAAGCTTCTTTGATCGAACTTCTATTCGCGGAAGGAATGTCTCGTTTACATCTACGTAAACCGGATTGTAAACGTGATGAATTGGAGGGCTTATTGGATAAAATCTCTCCGGCTTATTACGACAGGATCGTTCTTCATGATTGGTTTACCTTGGCAGAAGAAAGGGCTTTAGGAGGAATCCATTTGAACAAGAGGAACCCGGAAGCTCCACCTTTATATAAAGGTAGTATAAGTCGTTCTTGCCATAGTCTGGAAGAGATTATCGAGTATAAACCGGTATGCGACTATGTGTTCCTTAGCCCGATCTTTCAGAGTATATCCAAAGAAGGATATGGTAGCGGATTCTCCTTAGATGGATTGCGAAATGCGAAGGGCATCATCGATGATAAGGTGATCGCCTTGGGAGGAATCTGCTCACAAACAATAACGAAATTAAGAGATATCCCCTTCGGCGGTGTCGCCGTTCTCGGGGCCCTTTGGGGAAACGATCCCTCCCTTCTTGTTGCGGATCAACTCATAAAACAATTCAAACGATTACAAGTATGGCCTTAAATTATTATTTCGGATATGATGAGAATGGAAGAGTCGGTCGGAGAACAACCGGATTACGCCCTCCTTTTGGTGGGAGTAACCGCTTGATGTTTATAACGCATCGTACACCTAAATATACGGAATGCGACGAGGTACGCATGGCAATCCAAGGAGGATGTTCGTGGATACAATTGCGTATGAAAGACGGGATCTATGAGGATACCGTACGTAAATGTGCCACTATCTGCGCGGACGAATGTGAGCGAATCGTGGATTTCTGCGTAAACGATGATCTGGAAGCCGCCGTGACATGTGGCGCTACGGCTTGTCATCTAGGCAAGAATGACATTCCCTTGGATATCGCTTGGGAAGTACTGAAAGACAAGTTGGACTCCAATGCCATCTTCTATATCGGGGCTACGGCTAACACGTTCGAGGATATCCGGCTGGCCGTAGAACGAGGCGCCTCGTATATCGGACTAGGGCCGTATCGCTTTACGGGTACCAAGAAGAATTTGAGTCCCATCTTAGGTCTGGAAGGTTATCGTAAAATTATCGCTCAATGCAAGGAGGCTGGCATTGATATTCCTATCTTCGCGATAGGTGGTATTACGCTGGAAGACGTAGGCCCTTTGATGGAGACGGGTATAACCGGAATCGCTGTTTCGGGCGCGATTATCAATGCCCCCGATCCCGTGGAGGAAACCCGCCGGTTTATAGAGGAAATCAATAAGTACTAAACTAAATACATATGGCTACTAAAAAGAATATGCGTATTTCCTATCCGTCCTCGGAAAAGATTTATGTCCCGGGCGAGATCAATAAGATCAAGGTTGGTATGCGTAAGATTAAATTGTTGGACACGGTAACTTTGGATGAGCATGGAGAGCGAATCTTCAAGAAGAACAATCCGGTAATCGTTTACGATACGAGCGGCCCGTATTCCGATCCCAAGATATCGATTGATATCGCTAAAGGACTTCCTCGTATACGTGAGGAGTGGTACGGTAAGCGTAAAGATGTGGTTCAATTGCCGGAATTGACTTCCGCTTATGGCCGTGAGCGATTGGCGGACGCGAGTCTGAATTCCCTGCGTTTCCCCAAGCGATACTTGCCTTTCCGGGCTAAAGAGGGTAAGAATATCACCCAGATGTATTATGCGAAGAAGCGTATTATCACTCCGGAAATGGAGTACGTGGCGATTCGTGAGAACCAGCAAATCGAGGCTTTGGGACTGAAGTCGTATATCACGCCGGAGTTCGTCCGCAAGGAAATCGCCGCCGGTCGCGCGATCATCCCGGCGAATATCAATCACCCGGAAGCCGAGCCGATGATTATCGGTAAGAAGTTCTTGGTAAAGATCAATACCAATATCGGTAACTCCGCTCTTTCCTCCGGTATCGACGAGGAGATCGAGAAGGCGATATGGAGTTGTAAATGGGGCGGAGACACGTTGATGGATCTCTCTACCGGCGATAATATCCATGAGACGCGCGAGTGGATTATCCGTAACTGCCCGGTTCCGATGGGTACGGTTCCTATTTATCAAGCCTTGGAGAAGGTGAATGGTAAGGTAGAGGACCTTTCTTGGGAGATCTATCGGGATACGTTGATCGAGCAGGCGGAACAGGGCGTGGATTATTTCACGATCCATGCGGGTTTGTTGCGTAAACATGTGGAGCTGACGGCGACTCGCTTGACGGGGATTGTCTCCAGAGGCGGATCTATCATGGCTAAATGGATGCAGCTTCATGACGAGGAAAACTTCCTGTACACACATTTCGCCGAAATCTGCGAGATACTAAAGGCATATGACGTGGCGGTCTCTATCGGAGACGGGCTTCGTCCGGGTTCTATCTATGATGCGAACGATGCGGCACAATTCGCCGAGCTTCACACGATGGGAGAACTGACGAAAATAGCTTGGGAGCAGTTCGTACAAGTGATTATCGAAGGCCCGGGCCATGTTCCCATGAATAAGATTCATGAGAATATGAAGGAACAACAGTATGCCTGCCATGGAGCGCCGTTCTATACGCTGGGCCCGTTGACGACCGATATCGCTCCTGGATACGATCATATCACGTCGGCTATTGGTGGTGCGCAAATCGCTTGGCATGGGACGGCTATGATCTGCTATGTTACGCCGAAGGAACATTTGGGATTGCCGAATAAGGAAGACGTGCGTAATGGGGTGGTCGCTTATAAGATAGCGGCGCATGCCGCTGACTTGGCGAAAGGGCATCCCGGCGCTCAAGTACGTGATAACGCGTTGAGCAAGGCCCGTTTTGATTTCCGCTGGAAAGACCAGTTCAATTTGTCCTTGGACCCGGAAAGGGCTTTACAGTATTATAAGGAGAGTGCTGTTACGGATGGAGAGTACTGTACGATGTGCGGTCCTAATTTCTGCGCTATGCGGTTAAGTAAGGATTTGCAAGGTTGTAAATAAAATACTGTTTTGAGGGGATGAGACGGGGCATGCCCCGTCTCTACAATTGAGTGATTTGTTTTCCGCATTCGTAGCCTTCCTCATATAGTTCTTCCAGTTTCTTTGTGTCGCTTCCGGTACGGCCGACTTTAATCGGGCTTTGCGGACGGATGACGAAGGCTTTTCCTTCGGCCTCCAGTTGGTCTATGTAATCCAAGACCTCGTTGTACTGCCGGTATCGTAGTCGCAACTGTTTCCGGATCGCCGGGTATTTGTTATAAATAAAGCCGGGAAGGTAAAAATCTTTCTCTTCTTTCCGATAGCCTTTGTTACGGGTAAGGATGATGACGTTCTTGGAGAAGCCGTCGGCGATAGCCCGTCGGATAGGGATAGCGTCGCATACGCCTCCGTCGACCATCGGTATCCCGTCTACATACGTAATTGGACAGAGGATCGGTAATGTGCAAGATGCTTTACAGATATCCACCAAACGTTTCTCATCTTTCTTCTCCTCGAAATATTCCGCTTTACCCGTCAAGCAATTGCTCGTGACCATAACGAACCGATCATTGGACTTGAAATAGGTATCGTAATCCAACGGATAATACAAATCCGGATAGACATAAAACAAGAAATTCAGATCGATATATCCCCTTCCCCGTAAGAAATGACGAAGACCTATGTAATTATATTTCTTCAATAGGTCGATATTGCTAAAACGAGAGCGTCCCCGCTGGCGGGAAGCATACGAGATACCGTTACTCGCGCCCGCCGATACTCCGATCGTATAAGGAAACCAAATATCATGATCCATAAAATAATCCAATACTCCCACCGTAAATATGGCACGCATTCCGCCACCTTCCAACACCAAACCTGTCTGACTATCTATTTCCATATATATACCTCTGAATTAAAAAAGCCATTGCTGGGTTCCCACCAAGCAATGGCCACAAAAATATAATAAATCAGCGATAAATAATAGTTCCTTTTTAGAATTTACTTGGTCACTTCGTTCACTAAGGGACGGCCTTCCTCGAAATCCTTGATGTTCCGCAAGGTAGTCTCAGCGATATTATGCAGAGCCTCTTTCGTGAAAAACGCCTGATGGGAAGTAACGATCACATTGTTGAACGAGAGCAGACGGGCCAAGACATCATCATCGATAATCTTATCCGATTTATCCTCGTAGAAATAGTCTCCCTCCTCCTCGTAGACATCCAATCCAGCGGCAGATACTTTCTTGGTCTTCAATCCCTCGATCAAGGCGTTGGTATGAATTAGTAACCCGCGTCCCGTATTGATAATCATTACGCCGTCTTTCATCTTGGCGATCGAATCGTCGTTGATCAGATAACGGGTCTGGTCGGTCAACGGGCAATGCAAGGAAATGATATCGGACTCTTTGTATAACTCGTCTAAAGAGACATAGGTGATCCCTTCCTCCTTGGCGAATTTCTCATCCGGATACAGGTCGTTTGCCAATACACGCATCCCCAATCCTTTTAAGATATGAATCAATATCTTGGCGATCTTTCCGGTACCGATAATACCGGCGGTCTTGCCATGCATATCAAATCCCATCAAGCCATTCAAGGAGAAGTTGCCATCTCTCGTACGCCAGTATGCCCGGTGTATCTTACGGTTTAACGATAACATCAAGGCCAACGTATATTCAGCGACCGCATAGGGTGAGTAGGCCGGTACGCGTACGACCGGTAATTTCCCCCTGGCGGCATTCAAATCCACATTATTAAAACCGGCGCAACGAAGCGCCAACAGTTTCACACCATTGGCAACCAAAGCGTCTATTACGGCGGCATCAGCCGTGTCGTTCACGAAAATACATACTGCGTCTACCCCTTGGGTTAAGACGACATTATTGATATTCAAATGTCCTTTATAGTAACGAATATCGAACTCATACCGCTCATTGATCTTATCGAAAGAAGCGATGTCGTAGGGTTTAGCACCAAAAAACGCAATCTTATACGCCATATAACTTTAGTTTTTTAATATAACTAAATTAAGCCCTTGATTGTTTATCGAAAAAGAAATCCATTCGTTTAATTATAGTACTTTTGTCCGCTGGGTAACAATATAGATGAGCATGAATCAATCCCATAAAAGATCTTTTATAGCAGTTCTTATTTTTATTGGCTTTCTCTTGTTTATGGCATTTTGGGGCATCGACTTGATCTTAGGGGCGTATGCGGGACATAAATTGAGTAAACTTGCCGAAAGGCATCATCTTGACATACGCTATGATAAGATCCGGTTGATGGGGCTGAGTACCGTACGTATGGAGGGATTGACCGTTATCCCGGTTGACGCTGATACGTTGATACATGCGGACAGGCTTCAAGCGAAACTGGAGCTTGGCAGATTATTGCTACTTACCCCTTCCATAGAGAGTGTACAAGCGGATAATTTGCATATTCATTTTATTAAGAAGGGAGAGAGAGCTAATTTTGATTTCCTTTATAAACCATCGAATCACCCAGGTGAGCCAGTGGAAACAGCTGTAGATGATAAGGAACGGGATTACGCACGCAAGGCTGAACGCTCCCTTAGTCTACTTTTCAATTTATTGCCCGGAAATGCCTTGGTACATGATTTATGTGTTTCTTATAGTAATAAAGGAGATGAACTAATACTAGAGATACCCGAACTCAATCTTGCTAACAATCAATTCTCTACGCATATAAACAGCACGGAGAACGGAGTTCGTAGCGAATGGATTTGCGAAGGCTCTCTCTCTGATAAGGAGCGACTCGTGAAAGCCCGTCTCTACGCCGACGAGCATACGAAGATTCCTCTTCCTTTTCTGGAATATCGTTGGGGGGCATCGGTACGTTTCGACACCTTGGCCTTCGAGCTTAAGGGACCTAAAATAGAAGAAGACATACAATCCTTACTCGGAAGCGCCTATGTGAGCGGGCTTACCATCCACCAAGAGCGTATATCTCCGGACACGGTCTTACTGGATAAAGGCTCTATACACTTCCGGACAAACATCGGTAAGAACTATATCGAATTAGATAGCGTCAGTGATATCCGGTTTAATCATCTGGATTTCCATCCTTATCTGAAGATCGTTAAAGATACCAGTTGGCAAATCACGGCCTCTGTGAATAAAAGGGATTTCCCTGCGGATCAACTGTTCTCCTCCCTGCCTAAAGGCTTATTCTACAATCTGGAAGGCCTGAGAACAGAAGGTACCCTCTCCTATCATTTTCGATTGGATCTGGATTTCGGACAGGTAGACAGCTTGATCTTGGAATCTACTTTGAAAGCGAAGGGCTTCCAGATCCTTGCCTATGGGAATACGGATTTGCGGAAGATGAATGAGCCATTTGAATATACTGTCTATGAGCAAGGCGAGCCGGTACGCTCTTTCGAGATCGGTCCGGCGAATCCCTCTTTCCGCCCGTTCAACGCCGTATCCCGTTATCTTCCTTTAGCGATCATGCAGAGTGAGGATGCCGGCTTCTTTTATCACAACGGTTTTATTCCAAGCGCTATCCGGGAATCGTTGATACAGGATATCAAGGAACGACGTTTCGCCCGTGGCGGCAGTACGCTCAGCATGCAATTGGTGAAGAATGTATTCTTGAGCCGTAATAAGACGATCGCCCGCAAACTGGAGGAAATGTTAATCGTATGGCTGATCGAGAGCAATCATCTGACCTCTAAAGAGCGGATGTTTGAGGTTTATCTGAACATCGCCGAATGGGGTCCCATGATTTATGGAGCCGCCGAGGCCTCACGTTATTATTTCGCGAAGGAACCTTCCCAATTAAACCTTGCCGAGTGCATTTTTATGGCCAGTATTATCCCCAAGCCCAAACAGGTCCGCTATTGCTTCGACGGGTTGCGGTTGAAGCCGTATTATGAGGATTTTTACAGGATAATACTGGATCGCTTGGTAGATCGCGGACTTATATCTTCGGAAGAGGCGGTAGGGGTAACGCCGGAGTCTGTCGAAATAACAGGTCCGGCTAAAGAATATCTGACGGCTACCCAAAGTCGATCTCCACGCTCGTCCCAACCCCTAGATCAGAAATAATATTCACCTTCGCCCCATAGGTGCTCAATATGCGTAGCGAGAGGCTTAGCCCGACACCATGCCCGGCGTATTCCCGGGTATTGCTCGCCCTGTAAAAGGGTTGGAAGATTCGTTTCAATTCCTCGGGAGGAATGCCGATACCTCGGTCGGATATGGTCAAGACACTGCCTCGAAGCCGCATCTCTACCGGTTTATCGTCCGAATACTTACAGGCGTTGCTCAAGATATTCTTGATCGCTATCTTCAATAAATAGGGATTGGCACGGATCATATAAGAGAAATTATCCGGGGAGAACGAGATCCGGGCCGAGGAGAACTGCATCAAGAAGTCCGCTAGGAAGATCGTCTCCATCGCGCTTTTCTGGATCTCCTTATCCCCGTGCGACAGGAACAGCAGGTGTTTGATCAATTGTATGATACGGCTCGTCTCCGTGGCGATACGTCTTAATGCCGCTTGGTATTCCTCCGGGGAGCGCTCTTTCAGCAGGCTGATCTCGCATTCGCCTTGAATGGCTGTCAGTGGATTGTTCAACTCATGCGAGGCGTTGCTGATAAACGCTTTCTCACTTTGGTAAGCAGCGTCGATCCGGTCTACCATCCGGGTCGCATATAGTCTGCCGACAAAATAGATCAATACCGAGCTAACCAATATCAATCCCAGCAACAGCCAGCCGATCCGATGCTGGATATCCATCCCATACTGATTCCCGGAAAGGACAATCACGATGAAATTCCCCTCATTGTCGGGATAATACAAAGCCGCTCCCATTTGCGTATCGTGCTTGAAGTGAACGATATCCTCTTGGTATAGAGATCTCACCTGCGTGGCGTCCAGATAACGGGACAGCACTTGCCGGGTCTCCAAGCTATCGGCGTTCAGCAATATCTCGGTAGCGACGGGAAGGGTTTCCTCGTAACGCTGTTGGATACGGGCATAGCTCTCGTCGTCGGTCTCGTCCTTCTCCCAATGCTTCTGTGCCGTGGCATAGGCTTTTTCCGTCAGGTAAGAATAGTACAGGCGAGAGATATAGCTCGTGGAAACCAAATAGAAGACAAGCGTCACGACGGCTATCACGCCTATGGTAATGGCCGAGTAAAAGAGAGCGATCTTGTTTCCTGTCTTCATGCTTCCATCATATAGCCCACACCCACTACGGTACGGATTAGCTTAGGTTCGAAGTCCTTGTCTATCTTCGTGCGCAAATAATTCACGTAAACATCGACCACGTTCGTATTGGTATCGAAATCCTTGTCCCAGACATTCTTTAGCAAGTTCATCCGGCTCAAGGCCATTCCTTGGTTCTGTATGAAATATTCCAAGAGCCTATATTCCTTTACGGTCAAATCGATGACCTGCCCATTCCGTATAGCCCGATGGCTTGGAGGATCTAAGACCAGATCCCCGCACCGGAGAGCCGTATGGACGGATTCGTTTCCCGATCGGCGTAATAACGCCTTTATGCGGGCCTCGAGTTCTTGGAAGCTGAAAGGTTTTACCAGATAATCATCCGCCCCGGCATCCAGCCCGCTAACGATATCCTCGGTGGTTCCCAAGGCGGTCAGCATGATCACGGGGGCATGGTAACCGAACCGTTGCCGGTACTGTTTGCAAAGTTGCAGGCCATTCATCTTCGGCATTATAATATCCAGAATCAGCAATTGGAAATCGTTCTTCTGTGTCAGTTCCCAACCAGCGGCACCGTCATAAGCGACATATACCTCATGCCCGAACTCCCGCAAGCCTCTTTCTATAAAAGAGGCGATGTTTATCTCGTCTTCTACTAATAATATCTTCGCCATTGTATCGTATGTATTAATAAGAATGTCCATCATTAGTAATGCGTACTTAGGGTGATGCTAATCGTATCACAGAGGTGAAACGTTCTTTTCACGGTTGTGATACGATCGTTTCACCTCTGTGATATGATCTTTTCACGGCCGTGAAAAGATCAGTAAGTATAATCCTTTCGCATAATAACTCCAGTCGCCCTCCCTAATAGTTCCGGACTTTCTTGCTACAAATATAGCAATTACAACCTACGTTGCACTAATTTACCGTTCTTATCATAGAGCATTCGTCGATAAAAAGCCTCCACCATCAACGGAAAGACAAAGAGGGTGAAGAACGTGGCCCCTATTAATCCGCCAATGATCACGATCGCCAAGGGACGCTGGCTTTCCGATCCGATACCGTGGCTCAAGGCGGCCGGAAGCAGGCCGATAGCGGCCATGGAGGCGGTCATTAATACGGAACGTACCCTTGATTTCACGCTCATCTTGATCGAATCTTCCAGAGGATGCCTCTCCCGCAGGTTATTCTTGATGTCCGATATCATGATCACGCCATTCTGTATACAGATACCGAAGAGGGCGATAAAGCCGATACCGGCGGAGATCGAGAAGTTGAAATTCGTGATTAATAGGGCCAAGATACCTCCGACAGCGGCGTAAGGCACGTTCAATAAGACCAGTCCGGCATCCCGGGCGTTGCCGAAAAGGACGAATAGGATCACGAAGATGATCGCTATACTTACGGGGACGACTTGGGCCAAGCGTTTGGTAGCCCGTTGTTGGTTCTCGAAATCTCCGGTCCATTTCAAGGTATAGCCTTCGGGGAGCTTTACCTGCCTCTCCACTTTCCGCTGGGCTTCAGCCACGGCGCTACCCATGTCGCGGCCCCGGACCGAGAATTTCACGGCGCAGAAACGAGCGTGGTTATCCCGGTAGATAATCAACGGGCCGGTAATCGTATGGATATCCGCTAGCTCGCGGATAGGAATCATGGAACCATCCTTTGCCGGAACCAGTATCTTGCCTATCTCATTCTCGCTACGGCGGAAAGCGGATTCGTAGCGGACCATGATATTGAACTTACGCTCGTCCTCATAAAGCAGGGAGGCGCTCTTACCTCCTATCGCCATCTCGATAATGGATTGCACGTCCTCCTTGGCCACGCCGTAGCGGGCTAAACGAGACTCGTTCAACTCGATCCGTAGCTCCGGCTGGCCGATATTCCGGATAACACCCAGATCCTCGATGCCGTCTACGGTCTCCAAGACCTTGAAAACCTCTACCGCCTTCTTCTCCGACTCGTACAGGTTCTTACCGAAGACCTTCACGGCGATGGAACCCTTCACGCCGCTGGCCGCTTCCTCTACATTGTCCGAGATAGGCTGCGAAAAGTTAAAATCCACGCCCGGATAGATCGCCAGATCCTCTTGCATCTTCTCGATCAGACCCGCTTTCGAGCGTTCGCTTTCCCACTCTTTCTCGGGATATATATCCACATGAAACTCGATGTTGTAGAAACCTGTCGCGTCCGTGCCATCGTTCGGCCGGCCAGTTTGCGATAAGACCTGACGAACCTCCGGATAAGCCGCCAGCTTCCGGCGCATCTGGTTGGCCAACGTAACGGATTCATCCAAAGATATACTTTGCGGTAAGGTCGCACGGATATAAATAGAGCCCTCGTTCAGTTGCGGGAGAAACTCGCTGCCCAACAAGGTGAAGCTCCAGATACCTACGGCGGCTACCAGCGTGGCGAACGTGATTGTCCGCTTCTTACGGGCGTGGCACCAGTCGAAAATACCGATCGACTTCCGATTGATCCACGCGAGGAACGGATTATGTTTCTCATGCACCTCTTTCTTTAATAGCATGGAAGATAGGACGGGTACCAATGTCAACGTAAAGATCAACGCTCCCAACAAGGCGAACCCCAAGGTATAAGCGAGCGGGCTGAACATCTTTCCTTCCACCTTCTGGAAAGAGAAGATCGGGACCAAGGCTGTGATGATAATCAGCTTAGAGAAGAAAACCGCTTTCGCACGGTCCTTCGCCGTATGACGGATAATACCCATCTTACTCATCAAATTGAAAGCGGGCATGCCGACTTCACGGGCTTTCCGGTCCAATGCCACGAAAAGCCCCTCCACCATCACGACGGCGCCATCGATAATAATACCGAAGTCGATCGCTCCCATAGATAAGAGGTTGGCGCTCATCCCCATCGCCCGGAGACAAATAAAGGCGAAGAGGAGTGCCAACGGGATAATGATCGACACGATCACCGTCGTACGCCAATCTGCCATGAAGATTAATACGATGAAAGTTACCAGCAGAATACCTTCCGCCAGATTATGTGTTACGGTCTTGACCGCCAGATCTACCAGATTCTCACGATCGTAGAACGATACGATTCGCACGTCTTCCGGCAAGGCGTTTTGTTGGATATCCTTGATCTTATCCTTCAAGGCGGCGATTACCTCGCCGGGGTTCTCCCCTTTTCGCATGACAACGATGCCTTGTACGACATCATCTTCCTCCATGCGGCCCACTTGCCCTAGGCGGGGAAGACTGGATTCGTGTACGGTAGCCAAGTGCTTGACAAGGATTGGCGTGCCATTGATATTCTTTACGACGATATTCTCGATCTCTTTTACATCGTTAATCAAGCCAATACCCCGCACGACATAGGCTTGCGAGCTTTTCGTGATCACGTCGCCGCCTACGTTGATATTACTTTTCGCGATAGCGTCATAAAGTTCCAAGGTCGTTACCCCGTAACTGATCAGTTGATTCGGGTTGACGCTAACCTCGAATGTCTTTACCTCTCCTCCGAAGCTGACGATATCCGCTACACCGGGTACGGCCCGCAACTTCCGCTCGATCACCCAATCCTGCAAGGTCTTCAATTCCCGGACGGAACGCTTATCGCTACGTAATGTATAGCGGAAGATCTCGCCGGTCGGGCCGTATAAGGGCTGCACTTCCGGCGTGACCCCTTCCGGCAGGTCGGCGTCGTTCAAGAGATTATAAACTTGCTGGCGGGCGAAGAAATCATCCACCTTATCTTCGAACATCACGTTGATGACGGAAAGACCGAAAAGGGTCGTGCTCCGGATATCCGTCTTTTTCTGTACCGGGTTCATGGCGATCTCGATCGGGATCGTGATAAACTTCTCGATCTCCTCGGCGCTCCTGCCCGGCCATTGGGTGATAATCGTCACCTTCGTATTCGTCACATCCGGAAACGCGTCGATCGGCGTATGGATAAAGCTGGTGATACCGGCGATTACGGCGATCGTGGTACAGAAGAAGATAAAGAATTTGTTCCGGAGGGAGAACGTTATGATATTATCTATGAATGTGTGCATATCGTCCGGTTACTTTAATTCGTTATACACCAAAAGAGCGTTCCGATCTACGATCCGATCCCCATCCTTCAAGCCGGATCGCAGGTAACAGAACTTCTCGGTTTGCTTATACACCGAGATCTCACGCATTTGCAAATATCCCTCCTTCGAGACATAGACAACGTATTCTTTACCATCCTCGAAAATCACGGCATGGGCGTTTACGCAAGGCATACTTTCTCCTTTTACCGCGCTCTGTACATATACGTTCGTAAACATTCCGGGTTTAAGCATATACTTCTCGTTCCTTAATTTGACTCTTACGCTCATGGTCTTACTTTCTCGGTCTAGCATATGATAGACCTTATCAATCGTTCCCGTAAACTCCATATCCTTATAGGCCAAAGTGGTGATACGAACGGTAGCCCCCTCTTTTACCTTGCTGATATCTCCCTCATAGACATCGGCCATCACCCAGACATCGTCGAGACCGGAAATGGTAAACATCTCCTCCCCTTGATCGGAACGTATCTGCATATCCCGGTTTATATTCTTATCGATGATAAAGCCGGAGACCGGCGCTTTCACCACATAGGTAGATGGGTCTGTTATGTTATAAATGGAATACATTTCTTGGATACGTTTGGTCTCGGCCTCGGCATCGGCTTGCTCTTGCTGGGCTTGCAGGAAGTCCCGGTCGGAAGCCATACCGCTCCGGGCCATATCTTGGGTAGCCTCCAAGTTACGGTTAGCGATAGCCAGTTGATGCTCGGCCTCCTTTCGCTGCTTGTCGATATCAGCGATCTCGCCGCTCCGGATCACCGCTAGGACATCTCCTTTCCCTACGTAATCGCCAACTTCCGCATGAATGGAGGTGACATTTCCACCAAACATCGGATACACATGGGCCACTCGCTCCGGATTGAAACTGACACGGCCATTGAGCAATAACTCGTTGGTTAATGGTGTGTCACGAACCGTATCCAGTGTTATAATCTCCTGTAAACTGTCATTTAATAGTAAAGGTTCCCGGGTATCGACCGAGGTGGTCGCCTGTTTCCCGCAGGAACATACCAAGGGTACTAAAAGGATAAATGTAATTAGATGCTTATTCATATCATTTGATTTGCTTTTAATAGTTGAATACATGGCTACCCGTTACGGTATTTACCTCCTCCAAGGCCAGTAACACTTCTTTTTGAGTTTGGTAAAGTTGCAAGCAGGTTGTTTTGTAGGTCTCATAATAATCGATAAACTCAAGGAGACTGATATTCCGTTTTTGGAAATTCAAGTTCACGCCTTCGATAATCAAGGCGAAATCCTTCTCCAATCCATAGTTCGAGGAACGATAAAGCTGAATCGCCTTTTCCAATCGGGCATAGCTGGTGAATAATTCATTCTCGGCCTGGCGGCGTGCGTATTCTTCCTTATGGGCCTTTTGAGCGACAGATATTTTCGCCGCCCGGATATTCCCTTGATTCCGGTTAAATATAGGAAGGGAGACGCTCAATCCGATCGCCCAATAATCATTGATAAAGTTACCGGCCTTATCATACGTACCCTTTACGCTCACTTCCGGGAAAGCGAGGGAACGTTGTAATCTCACGTCCGCCTCCGAAGCCTTGATGCTTACTTGCGCCAACTTAAGATCCGGACGTTCGTATAATAAAGAGGTCAATTCAGAGAAAGGGACGGAGTCCATATCGATCTGGTTCAACACAGACTCATCGAATATCGGCTCGAAGGTATCATTGCCGGATAATCCTAATAAAAGCCGCATGTCTCCTTGAAGGGAGATAACTTGATTGGCGATATCATTCCGCTCTTGCCGCAAAGAGAGCAATAGGGCCTCGATACGGGACTTCTCTAATAAAGAAACATTCCCTTTCTCATTCTGCTCCTTGAGAACCTTCAGCAGATGAGCCAAAGAATCGATCTCACGATCGTAAATGGATTGAGATTTCCGGGTAAAATAAAGCGTTACGAATTTCTCCTTCAACTCGCTCCGGAGGGTTCTTAATACTTCCTCGAATTGGTAAAGGGCCATTTCCTTATGGATCTTCTCCAAACGGACACGTTTGTTTCGCTGTCCGGCGATATAGATCAACTGTTCCACCTCTATGATCGTTTCCCCTTGTTTCCCGAAATCAAAGTAATGCCCGTTCAACCGGTTATAAACATTTTGCTCCAAAGAGACCACGGGATTCTCGAAAAGTTTGGCCTGTACCACCTGAGCCTCGGCTATATCGATATTATACCGTTCGGCTATCACTTCCAGATTGTGCTCAGAGAAACGTTGCTCGGACTCTTTCAAGGAGAGGGAGACAACAGAGGCTCTCGCCCCAGAGAAAAGAAGAGATAAAAAAAGTAAAAGAGTGACTCGTCTGTCCATTTGCGTTAAATTTTACGCAAAGGTAGAAGTCACTCTTTTATCGCTTATGAATATTTAGTTAGAATACTCTTAGGCCAAATTAGAAATTTATTAGAGAGATTTAAAGTATAATATCGTTTTCTTTAATCCTTCCTCCAAACAAACCGTAGGTTCCCACCCATCTAATTTCTCTTTGGCCAACGTAATATCGGGCTTACGTTGCTTGGGATCGTCTCCCGGCAACGGGCGGTATACGATCTTAGAGGAGGAGTTTGTCAAACGGATCACGATCTTGGCCAACTCGTTCATCGAGAACTCTCCCGGATTTCCGATATTTACCGGACCGATAAAATCATCCGAGGTATTCATCATACGAATCATCCCCTCGATCAAATCGTCTACATATTGGAAACTACGAGTTTGGTTTCCATCCCCATAAATCGTAATGTCCTTATTTTGTAATGCCTGTATAATGAAATTAGAGACGACACGGCCATCGTTCGTACTCATATTAGGCCCATACGTATTAAAGATGCGGATGATTTTAATGCGAACCTTGTTTTGGCGATGGTAATCCATAAATAAGGTCTCGGCGCAACGCTTGCCCTCGTCATAACAAGAGCGAGGCCCTATCAGGTTGACATTTCCCCAATAGCTTTCCGGCTGCGGGTGTATCATGGGATCTCCATACACCTCACTGGTAGATGCTTGTAATATCTTAGCGTTCACCCGTTTTGCCAGACCTAACATATTGACCGCTCCTAACACGGATGTCTTGATCGTCTGTATCGGATCTATTTGATAATAAACTGGAGATGCGGGACATGCCAAATTATAAATCTCATCGACCTCGGCTTGGAACGGTATAGAAACATCATGCCTGATCAACTCGAAATGTGGATTTTTCAGCAGAGGAATCACATTCTCCTTACTTCCCGTAAAATAGTTATCCAGACAAATTACTTCATTTCCTTCTTCTAAAAGACGGGCACATAAATGAGAACCGATAAAGCCGGCGCCCCCGGTGATAAGTATTTGCTTCATTATATTAAATTTATTTCGTGAATTTCACCCTATAAGGTGGATCCGGACGTAAATAATCTATATCCAGATAAGGAATCTTAGGATAGATCAAGTCCAGATAGCGGAGGTCTAAGGGGCCGGGAACGACTTCTATCCGTACCTTAGCGACACCTTTATCGATAAAATCCAATATCTCGGCGGCGCTCGCTGATACATCAATGATTCGTTTTCTATAACGAGGTCCACGATCCGTTACGCATACAATGGTACTTTTCATATTCTCCAAGTTCGTGACTCTTAAAAAAGTACCAAAAGGATACGTACGATGCGCGGCGACTAATTCTTCTTTATCATGAACCCTTCCACTGGATGATTTCCTGCCGTGGAAACGATGATGGTAATACGAAGCAAGTCCTTCCTCCTGTGCCCATATTCCTTCTCCACACTTAACTGCGGCAAATATAAGTAATATGTAGAACAAGCGGAAGGACATGTACCTTTTTTAATCAATTATTGAAGCATTTTTCCATTATATTCTCCGTTCAAAGTTCCTAGAAAAACAACGATTTTTTCAACTTCTACATCATTGATCTCCTTTCCGATCTGGAACTCATGCATGATACGGATCGCATCCTCCACGGAGGCTACGGTTCCGTCGTGCATGTACGGATAAGTCAGCATCACGTTACGAAGTGTCGGGGTTTTGAACTTATGACGATCGGATTCTTTCTTAGTCACGGCATAGCGTCCGTTATCACCGTCCGTCAACCCTGTATTCCGGTAATCGAAATAGCTGTTCTTGATACCCATGAACTCGTAAGATTGACCACCGACATTTACACCAACGTGGCAAGTAGCGCATTTATTGTCCTTGAATAGTTGATAGCCCTCTAATTCTTCCGCTGTAAGCGCGTTTTTATCTCCCATCAAGTATTTGTCGAAACGACTCGGCGTAAGCAAGGTCTTCTCAAACTCAGCGATAGCGTCCGTGATCGTAGATTGAGAATAACCTTCCGGATACACTTCCGTGAATTTCTTCGTGAAATCCTTATCTTGCGCTAAAGCCTCGCAAATCTGGTCGAATGAGGTACAACCCATTTCCACTGGGTTCAATGGAGGACCAGCCGCTTGCTCTTTTAGGTCTGCCGCACGTCCGTCCCAAAATTGAACGAAATTAAGCGCCGCATTATATACGGTCGGAGCGTTAACACCACCGAACTGTCCATTAATACCTTCCGAATATTGCTTACGGTCTACACCACCTGTGTTCAATCCGTGGCAAGTAGCGCAAGAGATCGTATTGTCCGCAGACAAACGAGTATCATGATACAGAGCAAAACCCAACTCTACCTTCGCCGGATCTGTAGGCAAGCTCTTCATTAGAGGCTGAAGAGGCTCATTCTTAAATTCTTCCGCTACGGTTTCGGTCGTGAAACGATCTTTACGGACATTCTTCGCCCATGAAATGATCACCGCTTTCTCATTGTCGTCAAGGCTAGTTCCCCAGTGCATCGGCATATGGGAATACTTAGCCGGGGGCATAGAGCCGCTTAGGGCCGTATTCTCCACCTTCGCCAAATCAACCTCTGAAACGGGCTGCCCGTTCTCCAAGGCTTCCACCATAGCAGTCAAGTCCACATAGTGAACGGCCTCCTTCATGTCTGCCTGTACTACGGGACCGATCAACGGTAAATTACCGTAAAATGGCAGAGGCGCATTTTCAGAGTGGCAGGCCAAACAGTCGTTTTCCCGCAGGATAGAGGCCACTTGCTTACCTTCATTGTCGGCAAATTTCTTGTATTCGGAAGAACCGCACGAGGTAACCGCAAAGGCTAAAGCGCAGAGTCCTACCGGTAATGCCGTCATTTTAGCATAAATTGTTTTACGCATAACTATATTTATTTAGATTTATTAAGTGCAAATATAGAACAATTCACTTACATGTACCCTAAAAGCCTTGGATTTCATTGATCAGTTTTATCTATGGGAAGATAAATAGAATCTATGCGGTGGGCTTCCATCCGCAGCATCGCGGCAAGCTCCTTCCTATAATGCCCAGTATGAGGTTCTAACAATGGGCAATATAAGGATGTTACAATGCCCATTATAAGCAGCTAACAATCGCAGTTATAAGCAGCCGCCAATCGCTATGTGGATAATCCGATTTTTTTATATAGCTTTGTCTCATTATGTATAATCAATAAATTATAAGGCAAAGATGTTTAAGAACAAAGTTGTATGGATTATCATCGCTATCGTAGCGATATTATTCTTTTGGGTGAAAGGCGTGTATAATAATATGGTAACTCAAGACGAAGGCGTGAAAACCGCATGGAGCCAAGTTGAGAACCAATATCAACGCCGTATGGATTTGATCCCGAATCTGGTAAATACGGTAAAAGGATACGCCGCGCATGAGAAAGAGACTTTAGAAGGTGTGGTCAACGCTCGTGCCGAGGCGACGAAGACTACGATTGATCCTTCTAACCTTACTGAGGAATCCTTGAAGAAATTCCAGTCCGCACAGGGTGAGTTAGGAAATGCCCTCTCCCGTTTGATGCTTGTTTTAGAGCGTTATCCAGACTTAAAAGCGAATCAAAACTTTATGGAGCTTCAAGCTCAATTGGAAGGGACCGAAAATCGTATCTCAGTAGAGCGTAAACGTTTTAATGAGGTAGCTCAGTCTTATAATACCTATATTCGCCAATTCCCGAACAATATTTTGTCCGGAATGTTCGGCTTCCAATCGAAAGCTTATTTCGCCGCTGAATCCGGTGCGGAAAAGGCTCCTAAGGTAGAATTCTAATAGCCATTCGCTGAATGAGTGAGATAAAGAATATAAGATCTAGGCGCAAGTGTCCGGTAAGCCTTTTATGGATCAGTTTATTGCTGGTTGGTTTTGCCTCTTCTATTTTCGCGGCAAAGGATTATTCGATCGAGACCATTCCGAACGTGCGTCTTTCCAACCGGTTGAACCATGTCAGTAATCCGGATGGTATCATTACCCCGGATGACGCGGCACGTATCAATCAATTATTAAATGTAGTGGAAGATAGTCTCGGTATCGAGGTAGCTGTCGTTGCCGTGAATAGCATCGGGGATCAGGATGCCCGGATGTTCGCTACGGATTTATTCAAACATTGGGGATTGGGACAAAAGAGCAAGGATAATGGTTTATTGATCCAGTTGGTGACGGAACCTTCCCAACGTTCGGTCGTTTTCGAGACGGGATATGGCATCGAGGGTGTCTTACCCGACGCGATTTGCTACCGGCTCCAGCAGCGGTATATGATGCCCGATCTAAAGGCCGGGGATTATAGCGCCGGCATGTTGAAAGGAGTCATGGCGGTTACCAAGTATTTAATGTCCAGCGACTATGAACGGGCAGGCATGACTGGCAACCGTTCTTCTTCCTCGTCCGATGATGATTTTATGTGGATATTCGTGGTGGGGATTATCGGGATGATCGGTTTCTCGGCGTTTATCGCATACTTAAAGTATCGTCCGAAGGCATGCCCCCGTTGTGGAAAGAAAACCTTTGTGTATATGGGGCAGCAGGTGATCCGGGAAGCGACTCGTTTCTCGGAAGGTCTGGCCGAAGATGTATACCGCTGTAAGAGTTGCGGGTATACAGAGAAAAAAAATCGTACCATCGACCGCATACACCGAGGAGGAGGTGGCCCTATTATTATGGGGGGCGGTGGTGGTTTCGGAGGTTTTAGCGGAGGCGGCGGCGGTGGCTCTTGGGGAGGTGGAAGCTCCGGGGGGGGCGGTTCGATCAGTCGTTTCTGAAAATACGATTATTCGCATTATTTTATACAAGCGGTCACGTAAAACCTTATGTGACCGCTTGTGTTTTTATATCCTATTGTTCTTTCAGATAGTAGTCGGAAAGTATATCCCGTACCTTCTCGGGAGTAACCCTTCCATAGACCTTCCCGCCGATCATGACCACCGGAGCCAATCCGCAAGCACCGACACAGCGTAAGCAATCCAAGGAGAACAAACCGTCCGGTGTAGTCTCTCCTACCTTTATTTCCAATTGACGTTGCATTTCTTCCAGAACATTTTCCGCGCCACGCACGTAACAGGCCGTTCCCAGACAAACCGAGATGGGGTATTTCCCCTTGGGGGTCATCGTAAAGAATGAGTAAAAAGTAACTACGCCATATACCCTTGAGACCGGGATATTCAATTCAGCGGCGATAACCTGTTGGACTTCCGGTGGTAAATATCCGAACAAGCCTTGGGCGGCGTGCAAGATATTGATCAACTCCCCGGGATCGTTGTTGCGTTCAGCGCATATCGCATGTAGCTCCGCTACTTTTGTTTTAGGCAAATGTATCTCATTCATGGCTTATTTACTTTTTTCAGTTTCTATATACATACCGATTACTTCCTTACGATCTATGTAATGTGTATGCAGTAATTTGTGGGCTTTCGGTCCGCAAGGCTCTCCCAAATACTCGCTGTATAATTGCTGGATATACGGATTCTCATGGCTCTTGCGAAGCGGTTTGTTAGCGTCTTCCCGGTAAAGAGCGGCAGCACGCCGGCGAAGTACCTCCATACGGCCTCGGTGGAACGGTTGTCCGCCACCGCCGATACAGCCTCCCGGACAAGCCATCACCTCGATCGCATGATAAGGAGAGGTACCGTTCTTCACCTCCTCGATCAATTTGCGGGCATTCCCCAGACCATGAGCGATACCGATCTTTACCGGAGTCCCATTAAAATCGATGGTAGCGCTACGAATACCTTCCAGCCCGCGTAACTCCTCGAAGTCCACTTTATCCAGATTTTTCTTCGTATATAATTCATAAGCAGTACGGCAAGCGGCCTCGATAACACCGCCGGTAGTACCGAAGATCACGCTCGCTCCGGTAGATTCACCCAACGGACGATCGAACTCACCATCCGGCAGTTCATTGAAATCTATATTCGCATAACGGATTAAACGGGCTAACTCACGGGTATATATCGAATAATCTACATCGGGATTACCTTCCACGCTAAACTCCGGGCGGCTAGCCTCATACTTCTTCGCCAAACAAGGCATGATAGATACGACTACCAAATCCTTACGGTCCACTCCCAACTTCTCGGCGAAATAGCTCTTGGCGATCGCTCCGAACATTTGCTGCGGGCTCTTGGCTGTAGATAAATTATCCCGTAACTCGGGGAAATGTTGTTCCACAAAGCTAACCCAGCCCGGACAACAACTCGTCATTAACGGTATTTTCACCTCTTTGTCTCCATTCAAGTAACTACCTAGGCGATGTAATAATTCCGTTCCCTCTTCCATAATGGTCAAGTCGGCGGCAAAGTCCGTATCAAATACATAATCAAAACCCAATTGACGCAAAGCTGAAACCATCTTGCCTGTAACCAATGTACCCGGCTCATACCCGAAATCACGTCCCAACGCTGTGCGAACCGCCGGCGCTGTCTGGGCGATAACAATTTTAGTAGGATCGGCCAAAGCGTCCAAGACCGGCTGTTGCGTATTACGTCCGCTAAGCGCGTTTACAGGACAGACGGATACGCATTGTCCACAATACGAACAGGTACTTCCGGCCATATCCCGTTCGAAAGCTGTCGATACGGCCGCGTTAAATCCACGGTTCACGGCAGTCAAGGCGCCAACCGTCTGTATCGTATTGCACATGGTCTCACAACGGCGGCACATGATGCATTTGTTCATGTTCCGGACAATAGAAGGGGAACGATCTATCGTAAATGTAGACATTTCTCCCTTATACCGGATCTCGCGGATTCCTAGGTCGTGCGCGATCTTTTGTAACTCGCAATGTCCGTTGCTACTACATGTCAGGCATTCCGCCGGATGATTCGAGAGGATCAGCTCCATCACCGTCCTGCGGGCATTCATTACCCGAGGGGTATGTGTCCGTACGACCATACCTTCCGTACATTCCATTTTACAGGATGGGGCTAAATTTCTACGTCCCTCGATCTCTACGACACAAATACGGCAAGCTCCCGGATTATTCTCGTAGTGCAAGTCCTCCAGTTTCATATAACAGAGTGTCGGGATATGAATACCTACACTTTTTGCCGCATCTAAAATGGTGGTTCCTCTCGGCACTTCCACCTCTTTATTATCTATGATTAATTTAATTGTTTCCATGCTTATAAATAAATTTAGTGGACATAAATCGCTCCGAACTTACACTTCTCCATACAGGTACCGCAACGGATACAAGCTTGCGGATCGATAATATGAGGAATTTTCCGTCCACCTGTAATTGCATGCACCGGACAAACACGGGCACAGAGCGTACATCCTTTACATTTCTCCGGATTGATGAAATATTGAGTAAGTTCCCGGCATTGATGAGACGGACAACGATGCTCCCGGACATGCGCCAGATATTCATCGTAGAAATTATCCATCGTAGATAAAACCGGATTCGGAGAAGTCTGTCCCAAGCCGCATAAAGCGGTATCCTTAATCACCATCGCCAGATTCCTTAGACGGGTCAAATCCTCTTCGGTTCCGTTTCCACTCGTAATTTTCTGCAATATTTCATGTAAGCGTTTATTACCGATACGGCACGGTGCGCATTTACCGCAAGATTCCTCGACCGTAAAGTCCAGATAGAACTTAGCCATGGCTACCATACAATCATCCTCGTCCATGACGATCATACCTCCGGAACCCATCATGGAACCAGCGGCAAGCAAATTATCATAATCGATAGGAAGATCTAGATGCTTTTCTGTCAAGCAACCTCCTGACGGGCCACCGGTTTGCACAGCCTTAAACTTCTTTCCATCCTTGATACCTCCCCCAATTCCAAAGATAACCTCACGCAAAGTCGTACCCATAGGAACCTCGATCAGCCCCACATTGTTTACCTTTCCAGCCAAGGCGAACACCTTTGTTCCTTTGCTTTTCTCCGTTCCGATACTACTGAACCATTTAGCGCCTCTTAACAAGATCACCGGGATATTTGCGTAAGTCTCTACGTTATTTACATTGGTCGGACAACCTTTATACCCGTGTTCACTAGGGAACGGCGGCTTTACGGTAGCCTCGCCTCGCAAACCTTCCATACTGTGGATCAAAGCAGTCTCCTCTCCACAAACAAAAGCTCCGGCACCGTACCGGATCTCGATATCGAATGAGAAATCAGTCCCAAATATATTCTCGCCCAGCAATCCATATTCTTTCGCTTGCCGTATGGCGATTTTCAAACGTTCCACGGCTAGCGGATATTCGGCACGGATATATACCAAACCTTTGCTAGCTCCCGTACAATATCCATTAATCGCCATAGCCTCCACAATCGAATGCGGGTCGCCCTCCAATATGGAGCGATCCATAAAAGCGCCCGGGTCACCCTCGTCCGCATTGCAAACCACGTATTTTTGAGGTGCTTGTACCTTACGGGTAATCTGCCATTTCAAACCTGTGGGGAAACCACCGCCCCCACGACCCCGTAAACCGCTATCCATGATTTCCTTGATTACTTCCTCGGGAGTCATTTCCACAAGGGCTTTTCCTAACGCTACATAGCCGTCACGAGCGATATACTCATCGATATTCTCAGGGTTGATAAAGCCACAATTTCGAAGGGCGATTCGTAGCTGTTTCTTATAGAATCTGATATGCTTGGAGTCCGGAACCAGCTCACGGGTCTCTGGATTCATATAAAGTAACCGTTCCACTTTACGGCCTTTTACCAAATGCTCCCGTACGATCTCGTCCGCATCCGATGGTTGAACTTGTACGTAAAAAGTGTTATCGGGGATCATCTTAACCACCGGACCCTTCTCGCAGAAACCGAAGCATCCGGTACGGATCACTTGTGTATCCTCTAATCCGTATTGCTCGACGGCGGCTCTCAGATTCTCGATGATCTGCTCGCTTTGTGATGCACGGCAACCTGTGCCACCGCACACCAATATATAATTCGTGTATTGTGCCATTTATGTAAGATATTAAATTTCTTATTCGGGTTTTACGGTGGTGTAAGTTACAGGAATGATGCCGTCTACCAAGATACCCTTACGGATATACTTATCTATGATCTCTTCTACTTTTGCCTTATCAACATAACCGAATACCAACGGCTCCTGACCCGGAAGCTTGATTTCGATAGTCGGTTCCGCATAACAATAGCCCATGCATCCGGTTTGAGTTACCAACGCATCGATTTTCTGCCGGTCTAAAACCTCGATAAAATAACTCATTATCTCCTTGGCTCCGGCAGCTATACCGCAAGTGGCCATAGAAACCTTAATTTGTACGAGCTGATCAGGGGTATTGCTTTTTTCACGCAGATCCAAAGACGCACGAAGAGATTCACGCATTTTCTTGAGATCATCTAATGTCTTTACTTTGTTCATGGTCATATTCTATTATTTAAGGAAAACACCGTAATGTCATTTGCACAAACATACGGAATCTCTTTCAAATAATATCATATTTCCGTGAATTTTTCTTCGACACGTGATTGAGATATCTTGGAGTTGGGAGGTACACTATGGGTGAGCCAGATGTTACCCCCGATAATAGATCCTCGGCCAATAGTGATCCGTCCTAATATGGATGCGTTGGAATAAATGGTCACATAATCCTCGATGATCGGATGACGGGGTAAATCTATCGGAAGTCCTTCCTCGTCCAGCGTAAAACTCTTAGCTCCTAACGTCACACCTTGATAAAGGCGGACATGGTTTCCGATAATGGCGGTTTGTCCCACGACAATACCCGTTCCATGATCGATACTGAAATATTCTCCGATCTGCGCCCCGGGATGAATGTCGATCCCGGTTTGCGAGTGTGCCATTTCCGTAATGATACGCGGGAGTACCGGTACGCCTAGCTCGAATAATTCATGAGCGACCCGTTGATGTAAAAGCGCGTAGACCGCCGGATAACAGAATATAATCTCACTCACGCTCTTGGCTGCCGGATCACCATCCAAGATGGCCTTTACATCGGTGGACAGTAAATATTTGATATGAGGAATCCGGTTAATAAAAGCGATCGAGATCTCGGAAGCCCGGTCCTTGGAATCACAACAACGCTCTACCTCAAAACAAAGTCCATTATATATTTGCTCTTGCAAGAGATCATAGATCTTTTCCAAATAGACTCCCGTATAATATTGGATAGAGCCTAATTGAGCCTCTTGTTCCGTACCAAAGAATCCGGGGAAGATAACCGTACGTAATAGGCGCATGATCTCATGCAACGTAGCGACTGAAGGCGATGGCTTCTGATGCAACGGGATATATTTGTATTCCGGTAGATCAGGAGCCGACAGCCGTTCTACGTTCTTCTGTATCTGTTCTAAAATCGCTGTTCTATTCATCTTTAATTATCCCAAGTAGGATCGTAACTGATTAATGAGTTAGAGGCATTGCCCAAACCTATATAGATATAATTATCCAAGACATACATGCAATGTACAGACCTGTTAGCCGCTGGTAACTGGGATTTCTGGCTCCAGTTCTGAGAGTCCGGATCATAGCGCCAAATATAACCGTCCCCGTCTACGCCATATACGTAATTACCATAAGCGATAGCACATAAAAGCATCCTTCCGGGGAACGAAGCCTCCTTTTCCCAAGCTACAGCGTTCTTGTCTGTAGACCAAAACTGTGTCGTATATTCCAAAGAAGGATCCGCTTTATTAATAATCCCCAGTCCGGCATATATACGGTCACCAATTACAACGGATATTCCGCCGTATTGTTTAATCGGGAAATTAGATTTCTTGCTCCAAACGAAAGCGCTCGGTTCATAAGTCCAGACTTCATCGATTAGTTCGTTACCTCTACGTCCACCTATGAGGAACGCTTGATCTTCCATTCTGCAACATGCCGCCCGATACATACCTTTAGGCCGTTGCTGGTCTGTTTGTACGGCGCTCCAAGAATTATCGGATGTGGAGTATACATATAAACTGTCACATATCTTTCCCGTGTTATCCAAACCACCAAAAGTCCATAGGCCAAATCCGATGCTGAAACATGCTTGGCCCGATAATTTCTCAGGCTGAGACCTTAAGGGCAACCATTCTTTCTTAGAGGTCATATATCCCCAAAACTCATCGGTGTATTCCCTACCCGTGTCACCGCCTAACAAGAATCCCGTGCTATTAGCCAAGGTACAGAAAGAGGTAGATCCCGGTATCCGGAAAGCTCCCTCAAACCTTGCCCCTGCTCCAAATATATCCGGAGTTTGGAAGCGAACTTCCTCTCCGTAAGCGATACCATTCTTATTTTTAGCGTAAGCCCTTAAATAATAGCTCGTGCCTCCTCTCAATTCCTTTATCGTACCCGTAAACGCTTGTGTACCGGAAGAAAGAGCTACCGCTCCTTCACAATTACCAAAGGCCGGACTAGGACTAGTTCCCCAACATACACCGGCCTCTGTAACCGGTGAGGCACCTTCGGCTAAGACCTCTCCTCCTACCCATGCGGTACCGTTTTTAATAGTAGACACCTCCTTCGTATTGACTGTAGGCAACTCACTTTCCAGAATCGTATGGATACCTTCGCCTGCGCTATAGGTAGTACCTAAAGCGTTTGTCGCATAAGCACGTACGTAATACCCTTTCTGCTGTTGCATATCATAGATTTTCCCGGCAAATTCTCCGATACCCGCTCCGCAAATAATCGTATCCCCATTTTCTATTGTCGGCGATTTATCAGCACTAAAGCAGAAACCACATGCCGTGATCGGAGAATCTCCCTCGCTTATTATTTCCATGGAGAACTCCGCATAGGTAAACTCTGTCGCTATTTTCTTGAATTTGTTATCATCTAATACAGGACGACCATTCGTGGTCTTAAAGGTCTCGACTTTCGCCCCGTTATACTCACCATATTTACTTTTTGCGTAAGCTCTAACGTAATAGGTAGTTTCCGGTTTTAAATCGGAGATCGTACAATAGAACGAATCGGCTTCCATGTCTATACGAATCGTAGAGTCGGATGCTGAAGGCTCCGGATTCAGCATTAAGTAAATACCCCTTTCCTCGATTTCGGCTTCCCCTTGTTTGGTTATCATACCTCCACATTGAACGGAAGTAGACATCACGTTGACTGGCAATAAGGTCTTAACGCTTCCTAATCCATCTTTCGTCTTAAAAGGTAAAATCTCTCCATAAGCGGTATCTACCGCATTGATCGCATAGGCCCGGATATAGTAATCCAGATCATTGGTTAAGCCCTCGATCGTAGCCTCATATTTTACCTTACGCTTGGATACGGCTTTTTTATTTTTCTCTATCACAGTAAAGGTTGATTCCGTGCTCCAACAAAAACCGGCCTCTGTCACGGGAGCGCCGTTTTCTTGCAAGACCTCCCCCGATACTGTCACGGAACTAGCCGTGGACTTCAATATCTCGTCTGTCTTAACAGACGGTTTTTTAGCGTTTCGAATGCCACCATCTATATCCGGATCATTCACGCATCCGGCCATTAATAAAGCCGCAAATAGAATAGAGAAGAGTGAGTATATATGTTTCATAAATAATCAATATTAAAAGAATACACCTAAGCCAGCGTTTAGATCCAAGTACTTAAAATTAACCGTATTGCATCCAACGCTAATAAATACAGAGTTCGTTATTTTCATCATCAAGTCAACCTCGGCAGCGACCCCTTTGTATGAGGAATCAATATTCCGGCACCATACCTCTCGTGTACTATCGTAGTTTTCATAGGAATGGGTCGTGAACGAATGTAGTAAAGCTCTTTCACCATATCCCAAACCAACGGAGGCATATAACCACGGAAAGCATTTTACGATTAAACCGGCCGTTCCGGCTATACTATTTGTCTTCGAGGATTTACCTGTATTAAGCTCATAAGATTCCCCTTCCGAATTAGAGAACTTAATAATCTGCCCTTGGTTATTACATTCGTCCGTATAATTCATAAAAGACATATTCGTCTTGAAACGGACATACCAACCGAAGCGTTGCCCCATACCTCCTACCGTGATTCCATAAGGAGATTCGATCGAATACGAGTATCCCGCGAAAAACTCCATTCGTTTCTTAGGGGATACCGCCGCGGAATCTATCGGTTGGGCCTCCGGTTCCGCCGGCTTTAACAATATCTCTTGGTATTCTTTCCAATAGGTTGCTAGCTCCTCACTTTTAGGGGTTCCGATACCTTCCGAATAATAAATGATTAATTTAGAGATGGCATCCGGATCATCTTCCGTAGCTTTGACCGTCAGGCAGTTTAAACATTTATTCATCAAGCTACGCATGGAAGGCCGCATTCGCTCGTTGGAAAGCCAAATCGTAGTCAGCTGATCAATACTGTATGCGTCGCATTGCGATACGCCTTCCTCGTACCACATTTTAGCGTCACTATAATCAAGACGTTTCATCGCTTCATCTCCCTTACGGTTGTATTCCGTACGCTGTTGCGCCAGCAATCCGAGGGGAAATACCGCACATATCATCAATATCCAAAGTCTTTTCATATAATAGGTAAATACATGTTTAGTTGTTCATAATATTACAATCAATAATAAGTAAGGCCTTCGCTAATCAATGATCCGTCAGAATTATAAATATCAAACAAATTGTCTTCCCGTTCGAATGCCCGGCCGTTATCCGCGATACCGACACTTAGGTATTTGCAAGGAATACGTTCCTCGGCTTTCGAATCGATCGCCCCGTATCTGTTATTTGACTTCTTACGTACGATCTTATATCGTCCGAAAGCCATTTTCTCCTCATACAGGGCCTTTTTGTCCGCTATAAGTTTCTCCTCGGTTTTCTCATCGCAAGCGATGATCAACCGGACTACCTCTTCCGTAAGTTTCGTATCCTTTGCTTCCGACAAATCTTTCTTAGCTCCCGAATAATCAGCTTTGGCCATTTTTTCCTTACCGGAGGCGATTAACGAGTTATATTTCTCATTCATCTCATTTTCCGATGGCTGATCCGGGAGAACATTCTCTTCTATCGTATGCTCTGTTTCCATAGGTCGTTTCTCTTCCACTTGAGGCTCTTGTTTCTCCGCTTCCTTTATCTCAGAGATAGGAGGTTCCGTATGTAAAACTGGGTGATCTGGCATTTCTACTTCTTTTGAGACATTGCTATCCGGCTCCACAGCTGAAGGTAAATCAATACTCTCGACAACCTCTTTTGTGGGCCTATTGCTATGCACTAAAAGAGCTGTAGCGGATCCTACAACGACAAATATAGCGATTCCGATAGGAATTATTTTCTTTCTGGAATTATTCTTTTCTGTTATTGGCTCCACGGTAGGTGGATTAGCCACATTGACAACAGTCTCTTCATCATCCGATCCTACTAATTTAGAATCTACAGGTGATGAATAAACCACCGTTGTTTCCTCATTCACAATCTCGAGAGATGGACTTGGGACAACCTGAACTTCCTTTTCCGCTTGAGAAAAATCCAAAGACGCCAACATCTCGCCCACCGTCTCAAAGCGATCCGCAGGAATGATTTGCATCGCTTTTATGATAACAGCCTCTGTTTTCGGGCTGATCGCCGCATTGATTTCAGAGGGGTTTCGCAAAGGACGTGCGGCACGTAGTATAGATTCTGTAGGGATTGTTCCCGTTAACAGATTATACATCGTGGCTCCCAAGGAATAAATATCCGGACGGGGCGAGAACACTTGTGTTCCTTCGTTATCGTATTGCTCTATGGATGCGAATCCTTTAGAAAGGGTTAACATCGTAGTGCTGGTCTCTTCCTGCTCGATATCGTAACGTTTGCTGACTCCGAAATCGATCAAGCGGGCGTTCCCGTTCTTATCGATCAAGATATTGCTAGGCTTGATATCCAGATGCAAGATACTCTTATCATGAACGAATTGTAACGCCTCGCCAATTTGCCGTACATATTTAAGGACCGTAGCTTCGGGCAATATCCCGTTTTTCTCAAGCATATATTTTAGCGAGAAGCCGGAAATATACTCCATGGCAATATAAGCCGTATTGTTTTCCTCGAAAACCTCCAACACGTTTACTATATAGGGATGGTGAACTTCCGATAGGATCTTTGCCTCTTTGATCAGTTTTTCCTTGAACTTGTTAAATAAGACCTTTCCCGTCTCCGAATGTACTTTTACGGCTTGAGAACCGGGTTCTCTATAACAATAATCCTTGAAGAAATATTCCTTGACACAGATAGGGACCTCCGTCTTTACGGTACCTAAAGATCCTTTAACTTCTGTGTACCAAACTCCTCTGTAGGTTATGCCAAAACCACCTTGACCAACCACATGAGTAAGTCTGTATTTTCCGTTTTGAAGAAGATGTCCGTCTGGCAGATTCATAACCTTGAATAATTCCATTTAATCTGCCAAAAGTACGTTATTTATATAAAAGAATAAAGAAAAGAGAGAATATTTTGCTTAAAACCCATGCTATCTTCCACTTTTTGAATAGGTATGATATAAAAAGAAAAGTTATCCCGGGTCTTGCCGTCACAGGCTTCCATGAGGGCGTCCTTTATTTCCGGAACAGATAAACGACCATTAAATATCTCTGCGATCTTTTCATTCTTCAGTCTTTCAAGAACCCCGTCCGTACAAAGAAAGAGGAAATCGTCGGGTTGAATATCGTTCAAGGTAATAATGTCCGCTTCTGTTGGAGTATGAGTGCCTTGTATAGCCCGGATAATCACATTCCGCTGGGGGTGGGTTAACGCTTCTTCCGGAGTGATCTTACCTAATTTAACCAATGAATTTACCAATGAATGATCTTCTGTTTGATATAAAATCTCCCCCTTCCTCAGATGATAGATCCGGCTATCTCCGATATGAGCCAATACGATTCCGGAAGAAGCGATATAGGCCATGGTGAGCGTAGTAGCCATACCCATCGCTTCCGGATGCTCTTGAACATAGGAGTCGAAACAGACTTCCGCATAATGTACGGCTTTATGGATAAACTCAGGCGTGGGATCATCCTTTAGGAACGTAGAAAAGAAAGTTTGTATGGACTCGCAAGCTAATGAGCTGGCTACCTCCCCTTTCTCGGCTCCACCCACACCATCGCAAACCATAAACAATTTTTGGTCAAGGGTCACTTGTTCGGGAAGCGGGTAAATGGAATCCTCGTTATTCGATCTGCCTCCTTTTTCCGTAATAGCACATGGCTTACCGATCGTTATAATCATAACAAATGAGTTTTATTCATTAAAACGTAAGACGGTGCGACCAATAATAATCTCGTCATTATCATTGAGCACGACCACCTCGCCATTCTCTAGGTAACTGTTATTATATAACGTATGGTTTTTACTATTATTGTCGGTAAGGAAATGTTTATATCCACCTTTTGAATCTTTTTTCACCTCAATGCAAATATGCTCGCGACTCATCGTGCGATCAGCCGTGATAATTGGCATCGTAGCTTGTGAGGCGTTCGACTTCCGGCCAATGACAACCTTCCCTTCGTGAAGAGGAAACGCTTGTTCAGGTGTATCGCCGTCTGGAAGAACCGTCAGTCTGCCGATTCCAGTCTTGACAGGTGTCACTAAAATCGTATCGGAATCGACTTCCTGATGATTACTTTTCTCGGATAATAAGGACAAAGGAATAGGCTCTTTGCATTTCGGACACTTAAAGGAGGTAATGCCGAGGGGAATCTTCCCCTCGTCTACCTTTAATCCTACATGGCAATGTGGACATTTAACCGCGATCATACGATAAACGAAATATCTGCGCCATCCATATCCGTAGAGTACAGATCCATCATATCTGTATCGGAAAGCATAACCGTATCGTCCGCCAAGGTTATAAAGTCTGAATGATCGAAAGACTCGATGCTACTATCGTCTATAACTATGGCATCGCCTAGGTCGACACCTCCTCCTTCCACGTCTATTATGACAGCATCCGCTGGCATGACGTCATTGCCGTCTAAAGTTACGAATGTATATTCCTCTTCTTGCATAACCTTTGTTCCTAATATATTAATATTCCGAAAACAAAAGTACAAAAAGCAATGGATTAATAAACTTGTTATTCTCTCTTATAATCAAACATTTGGGTTTCATGTACAAAAGAGGCTGTTTTACTATACGAAAAGAAAAGGCTCATTCTCTCACCCATTTGGCCTTACAGGAAGAAACTGGGCATTGCTTTCGGTTTTTCAATGATTCCCAAGGGATCTCACCTAAGAATGTCCCACATTTCGGACAAACATAGTCTATCTTAAATTGATTGGCGATATCCTGCAATTGCTGGGGAATCTTGGCCGACTGCTTGGCTCCTAGATAGATTCCTACCGTAGGGGCACAAATCGTTATCAGGAGGCTGATGCCGAATAGTTCCGGGCTACCTTTCCCTAAGAAGCCTATCACGACCCCCACTATTCCGGGCAAAGCAAATGGTAAGGATTGAAATAATCTGGTCTTAAACTGATTAGAGGATTGAATCTTAACTTTTGCTTGAATATAATCATCGTAGACTTTTTTCAATGCGGCAAATTCATCGCTATAATCATTATTGTATTTAAGCACCTCGGAAAGATTTAAGACATAGCTATCCCCCAAGCGAATATGATCCGTAGGAGTAACACGTTTCTTTACGATCTGGGCTCCATTCACGAACGTACCGTTAGTAGATCCCGTATCCTCCAATAATAAGTTGCCACCATCCTCACGTATCAGACGGGCATGATGGCGGCTTACATGAGGATCGTTTGCAATAAAATCGTTGTCTTTTGCTTTTCCTATCTTTATAATCATAGTCTTATTCCTTTTCCTCTTCCTCTTGAGGCTTTCCCATCTCCTTCTCAAGATTATCTTTCAGCACTTTCAACGGATCCTTGGATATTACCAACTCTTTAGGCTTACCCTCTTCCGTCAATAATAATAAACGCTGCTTAGGGAGATTTATTTGTAAGATATGATTTTTATTTATGATATGACTTTTTCCGACACGCATTAATATCTTGTTACAACCAGCGACCTGCTTCTCTAAGATCTCTTCTATTTTTCCGATATTTATAGCGAAGGTAAATTGGATGCCATTTGACAACAATAGTTTCGTATAGTTCCTGTCTGCTTCAAAATAAAGGATCTGACCAATCTTAATGCGCAACAACTCATCCCTTGTTTTTATAATTAAATACCGCTCCATACGTAGAAATTGTTTTTTCGTTTCTCTTTCAAAAACAAATATACGGTATTTTCTTTATTTAATAGGTATCTTTTGGGGGAAAGATTGGTAAAGTACACCAAAAACAAGAGCCTTTTCCCTGCTCAGAAGAGACACCGATACGCCCTCCCAGCCTTTCAATTATATTTTGGCAGATAGAAAGTCCAAGCCCTATGCCTTGCTTTTGGTTTCGTCCTTTATAAAAACGATCGAACACATGAAGTTTTATTTCCTCCGACATTCCTTCCCCCGTATCGGTCACGGACAAAAGAACCTCGTTCTCCATGGCTTGATATGACAAGATGATGCTACCTATAGAGGTGTACTTAATTGCGTTTGTTATAAAATTGCCAAGAACTTGTTTCAAACGGATACGGTCGGAGCGTAATAAAAAGGAATCCAAAGATTCCGGATAGGTCAAAGCTACCCCTCTCGGTACTTTGATCTGGAAAGATGCTACCGTTTCTACAATAAGTTGTCTTAGATCAAATTCCATGAAATCAAAGGTCATGGTACCAGACTCGAGCTTAGCCAGATCCAATACATCATTAACGATACCCAATAATAACTCATTATTGGTCTGAATAAGATTAATATACTCTTGTCTTAGCTCACCATCCTCTTCATCCCCTAAAAGAGAAGAGAATCCGACAATAGCGTTTAATGGCATGCGGATCTCATGGCTGATGTTTGCCAAAAAGGAGGATTTCAAACGCTCTGATTTCTCGGCCTTCAGCATTCGTTCTTCCATCGCTTTCAGTTCAGATATATCATAATTCATCAGTAATAGGATGGGGCTTGATTTCTCCAGACCCGCCTCCATTATATCCAGACGAACCCATTTCCATCCCTCGCCATCCCTGACCCGGACTTCCCCTTGATCATGATCAGTTTCTCCATGGACAAGTCGGCTCAAGGAAGTTTTCAAGCATTCACGGTCTTCTGGCTTGACATTGGAATATATGCCTACTATCTGGCTCAATGGAGTTCCCGGAACTTCACCCATATTCAGATACCATTGTTCCATCGCCACTCCTTCCCCAGTAGACAAATCATACTTTGCGCAGCCGATCTTGGCACGATGACTTATCTGAGGAAAAAAAGGCTCGAACTCTATGCCTAATGTCGTTTTCATATATATCCGTTCTCATTATATTTATGCAAAAAGAGGGTTTAGCCATAAAAAACGAATGAATTAATCGTTCGTTTTGTTGCCTTCCCCACCACTTCAATATCCTGATATATAAGATTATACCATATGACTATAAAAAAATAGAGGGTAGATTGATCACTCAATCCACCCTCCTGTCTATCGTGTGCTTAAACTATTAAAAATCAACCCCTTGATTAGTCTTCTAGAGCCGCTTGCGCCGCCGCGATACGAGCGATGGGCACTCTAAAAGGTGAACATGATACGTAATTCAAGCCAACTTTATGGCAGAACTTAACGGAAGAAGGCTCACCACCATGCTCGCCGCAAATACCACATTTCAAATCCGGACGGATGGCACGACCTTTCTCAGTTGCCATACGAACCAGCTGTCCTACACCATTTTGGTCTAGTACTTGGAACGGATCGACCTTCAAAATCTTCTTCTCTAAGTAAACCGGTAAGAAGGAAGCGATATCGTCACGAGAGTAACCAAATGTCATCTGAGTCAAGTCATTCGTTCCGAATGAGAAGAATTCAGCGCTGGAAGCGATACGATCCGCTGTCAATGCCGCACGAGGAATCTCGATCATCGTACCTACCTTGAATTCGATACGATCGCCAACTTCCTTGAATAGCTCTTCGGCCGCGGTACGGATCACCTTCTCTTGTTCCTTGAATTCATATAAGATACCTGTTAATGGTACCATGATTTCCGGTTTAGCCTCAATACCTTCTTTCTTCAAATCCAAAGCGGCACCTAAAATGGCCCGAGTCTGCATTTCCGTAATTTCCGGATATGTATTACCTAGACGGCAACCACGGTGACCCAACATCGGGTTATGCTCGCAAAGAGATTCCACACGTTTTTGGATCTCCTTAACGGACACGCCCATAGTCTCAGCCATTTCCTCTTGACCTTTCAAATCGTGAGGAACGAACTCATGCAAAGGAGGATCGAGCAAACGAACGGTAACAGGACATCCGGCCATAGCCTTGAAGATACCCTTAAAGTCCTCTTTCTGATAAGGAAGGATCTTCGCCAACGCTTTCTTACGACCTTCAGCGTCCTCGGCCAAGATCATCTCACGCATAGCTTTGATCTTCTCACCCTCGAAGAACATATGCTCCGTACGGCAAAGGCCAATACCAACGGCACCGAAGCTACGAGCGATCGAAGCGTCGTGAGGCGTATCAGCGTTTGTACGAACTTGCAATTTTGTATATTTATCGGCTAAAGCCATTAACTCCTCGAAATCACCCGATAACTCAGCGGCTTTTGTCTCAACCTGCCCGACATAGACTTCTCCGGTCGTACCATTGATAGAGATATAATCACCTTCTTTCAAAGTCACGCCATCAACGTCTACAGTCTTATTCTTATAATCGATGTTCAAGGCACCAGCACCGGATACGCAGCACTTCCCCATACCACGAGCTACAACAGCGGCATGAGATGTCATACCTCCACGAGCGGTAAGGATACCTTCGGCGACAGCCATACCGGCCAAGTCTTCCGGAGAAGTCTCGATACGGACCATGACAACCTTTTTGCCATCGGCATGCCATTTAGCGGCATCATCAGCGAAGAATACGATCTGTCCGGTAGCGGCACCCGGTGAAGCCGGCAAACCTTTTACCCACACTTTCGCCAGTTTCTCGGCTTTTTTATCGAATACAGGGTGAAGCAACTCATCTAATTTATTCGGCTCGATACGGTTCAACGCTGTTTTCTCATCGATCATACCTTGATGCAATAAGTCGATAGCGATTTTCACCATAGCGGCACCGGTACGTTTACCGTTACGGGTTTGCAAGAACCAAAGTTTACCCTCTTGTACGGTAAATTCCATATCTTGCATATCCCGATAATGATCTTCCAATTTCTCTTGGATAGCGTCTAATTGCTTATAGATTTCCGGCATGGCTTCTTCCATGGACGGATATTTAGCGATACGTTCTTCTTCTGAGATTCCGGCACGTTCAGCCCAACGTTGTGAACCGATCTTCGTGATCTGTTGCGGGGTACGGATACCTGCTACAACATCCTCACCTTGAGCGTTAATCAAGTACTCGCCATTAAACAAGTCCTCACCATTACCCGCGTCACGAGAGAAACAAACGCCTGTAGCGGAAGTATCGCCCATATTACCGAATACCATGGCTTGTACGCTAACCGCCGTTCCCCACTCGTCTGGAATACCTTCCATCTTACGATACAGGATAGCACGCTCATTCATCCAGCTATTGAACACGGCACAGATAGCGCCCCACAATTGCTCATAAGCGCAAGTCGGGAAATCCTGTCCGGTCTGGGCCTTAACGGCTGCCTTAAATTTAGAGACCAATGTTTTCAAGTCTTCAACGTCAAGCTCGTTATCTAACTTAACGCCTTTCGCTTTCTTTACTTCCTCGATGATCGCCTCAAACGGATCGATATCCTCTTTGCTTGTCGGTTTCATGCCTAATACGACATCTCCGTACATTTGAACGAAACGACGATAGGAATCCCAAGCGAAACGAGCGTTGCCCGTCTTACGAGACAATCCTTCCACTACCTCGTCGTTCAAGCCAAGGTTCAATATCGTATCCATCATACCCGGCATGGACGCACGGGCACCGGAGCGAACTGAAACTAACAGAGGATTGGCAACATCACCGAACTTAGAGTTCATTAACGTTTCGATATTAGCGATCGCCTTCTCAACATCCGCTTTCAGCAACTCTACGACTTTATCTTTGCCTAACTCGTAATACTCTATACAAACTTCTGTTGTAATCGTGAATCCCGGAGGAACCGGTACACCAATCAGATTCATCTCGGCAAGGTTAGCGCCTTTACCACCCAGCAGATTTCTCATATCTGCCTTACCTTCGGCTTTTCCATTTCCGAACGTGTAAACTCTTTTTCTTTCCATATTCGACAGTATTGAATTTAGATTCTAGTTTTGTTGATTTCAACTGTTATATTGCTATCTCAACTTTGCAATGCTGCAAATATATGCTATTTCTACTTTGCAAGCACGAATAGCGTTAAAGATTTTTACATGTTTTACAACTATTCTTTACCATTTATATCCAGCAAATGCTTACATTTGCGTGCGGAAGTTTGTTGACGCTTCCATTTCCCATCGGATTTCCCGCCTATCTCTTTGCCCCTTACATATAATATATGATCTTTTTCTTTTATTTGTCTATTTATTTCCAATAGGAAGACTCAGGAGTTTTTTGCTGAAGAAACTTTAGTTTCTACAGCATGAAACTAAAGTTTCTCCCTAGTGGAACTAAAGTTTTTCTATAGCAAAACAAAAGTTTTCCTTATAAGAAATTTTAAGAAACTGCAATATATTGATTTATAAACACATACTATACATCCCTTTCTGTCCATAATCATATCTTCATCAATCTTGATAGAATAACGAGAACTGTTTGCCGGACTCATTTAAGTATATAGAACGAAGCTCTTTGTTCTTAGCGGAATTGTAAGTATTTTTGCGAAGCGAATTTAAAACTTAACGACATTGGCAAGAAAGAAGAAACAGTTGCCTATATTAGAAAAGGTAACCATTACGGACGTAGCCGCCGAGGGCAAGGCTATCGCGAGAGTGAACGATATGGTGGTATTTGTACCCTTCGTCGCTCCGGGAGACGTGGTTGATATTCAACTGACCCGTAAGAAGAATAGTTATGCGGAGGGGAAACCTGTATATTTCCATGAGTACTCGGCCAAACGTGCGGAGCCGTTTTGTGAGCACTTCGGTGTCTGTGGAGGTTGCAAGTGGCAACATCTTCCCTATGAGGAACAACTTTACTATAAGCAAAAACAGGTCTACGATAATCTTACCCGCATCGGGAAAGTCGAAATGGAAGAGAAACTTCCGATCTTAGGTTCCGAGCGCACGACTTTCTACCGGAACAAGCTTGAGTTTACTTTCTCAAACAAGAAATGGCTTACGGAGGAAGAGATCCAGTCCGGTGCTTCTTTCGATTGCATGAATGGTGTCGGGTTTCATATACCGGGGATGTTCGATAAGGTATTGGACATCCATAAATGTTGGTTGCAAGATGATATATCGAACAAGATCCGTCTTTGCGTCAAGGAATATTGCCTATCTCATGAGGGATATCCTTTCTTCGATTTACGGAACCAAGAGGGATTCGTTCGTACGTTGATGATCCGTACGGCATCCACTGGGGATTTGATGGTCGTATTGGTTTTCTTCCATGAGGATGTAGAGCGCAGGGAAGCGTTATTATCTCATCTGGCGGAACGATTCCCGGAAATCACGTCCTTGATGTACGTCATCAACGGCAAATGTAATGACACGATCACCGACCAAGAAGTTCTCGTATTCAAGGGAAAAGATCATATCATCGAAGAGATGGAGGGGCTTCAATTCAAGGTAGGTCCTAAGTCTTTCTATCAGACAAACAGTGAACAGGCTTATAATCTATATAAAGTGGCTAGAGAATTCGCGGGTCTTACCGGAAATGAGATGGTGTACGATTTATATACCGGGACAGGTACGATCGCAAATTTCGTCTCTCGTCAAGCAAAGAAGGTTATCGGCATCGAATACGTACCGGAGGCTATCGAGGACGCAAAAGTGAATTCCGCCTTGAACCATATAGAGAACACGCTTTTTTATGCCGGTGATATGAAAGATATCCTTACGCAGGATTTCATAAACCAACACGGACGTCCAGATGTTATTATTACCGATCCACCACGTGCCGGTATGCATGATGATGTGATCAACACTATTCTCTTCGCCGAGCCGGAACGTATCGTTTACGTTAGCTGCAATCCTGCTACGCAAGCCCGCGATTTGAGTTTGTTGAGCGTGAAATACTCCGTCAAGAAAGTCCGTCCGGTCGATATGTTTCCTCATACACATCATGTGGAGAACGTGGTTTTGCTTGAGAAAAAATAAACATATAATATAATGTATAGGAAATACGTCCCCTTTCTGCTCTTTTTGTTCTTCTTGTATGGTTGCAACGGTAACAAACAAGAGGAGAAAGAGGACGTTTCCGTTTTCGTGGATTTACCGCAACTGAAAGCGGAAGGCGAGATCACGGCGGTGACTTTATACAGTTCTACCTCCTACTTCCAATATAAGATGCAACCCATGGGTTACGAATACGATCTGATAAACGATTTTGCCAAGAGCCAAGGTTTGAAATTAAACATCAAGGTCGCCGAGAATCCTGCCCGTCTGATCGAGATGCTAGAAGCCGGCGAGGTCGATGTTGTAGCCTACCCCATCCCAATCAATAACAAGCTGAAACAAGAGGTCATTTATTGCGGCCGGGAGGATATCTCCAGTCAAGTATTGATACAACGGGCCAATAAAGGCGATAAGCTTCTTACCGATGTCACTCAATTAATCGATAAGAATGTTTACGTAAAGCCTAACACCAAATACTCCGAACGACTGAAGAACTTGGATGAGGAACTCGGCGGAGGAATCCATATCCAAAAAGTGGAAAATGACTCCATTGCTACCGAAGATCTTATCGAGATAGTCTCCTTGGGCGAAATTCCCTATACGATCAGCGATGATAACACCGCCCGCCTAAACAAGACTTATTATTGGAATATCAATGTCGATCTAAAGGTTAGTTTTCCCCAACGCTCTTCATGGGTGGTAAGGAAAAGTAGTCCGGACTTGGCGAAGGCCATCGATGAATGGGCTTCTGATAAAACGGGTAAACATTCTTTCAAGGCAGTTACTAAGCGGTACTTTGAATTAAGCAAGCGACCTTTTACCGCAGATATTCCGGAGGTAAAGAATGGACATATTTCCCCGTATGACCCTTTATTCAAGAAACATGCGAAAAACATCGGATGGGATTGGCAGCTGCTGGCGTCTATTTCCTATCAAGAGTCTCATTTCAATCCTACGGTTGTATCGTGGGCCGGTGCCGAGGGGCTTATGGGAATCATGCCAAATACGGCGAAGGCATTAGGTGTCACCCCGCATGAATTGAAAGATCCGGATACGGGAATCCGTACGGGAGTAGATTGTTTACGGCGCTTCCGTCAAGGTTTTTCTGAGATTACGGATCCTGAAGAAAAAGTCAAGTTTACCCTAGCGGCTTACAACGCTGGGATCGGACATATTTACGATGCGCAGCGATTGGCCCGAAAATATGGAAAAGATCCCAATAAATGGGATAATAATGTAGCGGAATATATTCGTTTGAAAAATGATCCCGAGTATTATAACGATCCTGTTTGCAAGCATGGATACTTGCGTGGCTCAGAAACATATAATTACGTGTTGGAGCGTTATCATTACTACAAGAAAAAGTCATAGTTATAAAAAAATTCATAGCTATGAGTGAAAGTAGTCATAACTATGAATTTTCTGCAAGTAAATGCCACTTAAAAATTATAGGCGACACCTATGCCTAATATTTCCTTGAACTGGACCTTCGCCCCCCGTTTCTCTCCATTATCCTCAAAAGTTTTCACGTCGTTATCATATTTAAGCGTCGTATTGAGTGTAGCGGACAGGAATTTATTAATCTTCATGCTTATCAATACATCCCAATTGACATCGATATTTCCGAATTGATCGCTATAAGGAGTGAAAAAGTCAGCTGTAGTAATCAAGTTCACGTTTTCCATCACGATTAATTCCGCACGAGCTTTCAAGTAAGCTCCCCATTCCATTCTGAAGCGATCTCCCGGATCGACCCCGAAAGCTCCTAACTCGGAAAGGTAATCATCCTCCACGAAAGTCATCTTCGTGGAAGCCGGAGAAAGATAAACCGAATAATTGCTTTTGGGACGATATTCCATACCTACGGAGATATTCGAATACGCCGGCGCAAAGAAGTTCGATATATAATGTGTCTTATCCGGATAATTATATCCTTTGGCAAACTGGGTGTTTAAATCTCCCATCAACGTATAATACCATACATTATTGGTGGAATATCCTAATTGGGTAGACAGGGTTATATTATCGGTACTTTTCCTCATTCCCTGCGATTTAGTCTTTGATAATCCGTAATCGAGAGCGAGATTGGTTACCCATAACCAGTCACCGCTTTTATGTGTTAATGCCCCATTCAGATACGCATTTCCGGCAACAGAGTTCTCACCGCCAGCCGACCAATTCGACATCGCCGTTTGCGACAAGTTCAAACCTGTCACACCTTTCAGTACCCATTTGCCTTCCTCATATCCTTTATCATCCGTTTGACTATATGTGATTGTCGTTAATGCGACAAACAATGTCATGAAGAATATACGTTTCATATTGTGATATATTTTAGTTATTAAAAAATAAGACGTCCTATCATTTAAACAGGTTTGATTAATTTTTGTTTAGAAAAGCCTAAAGTTGAAAGGATGTCACATTTGTTACACCTTTATACGGATAAACCCCTTATTTTTGTATCCGATAATTAAGTAATTTGATTTATGGAACAGTTACATGCACACGAAGTCCTTCATATGATGGAGGGTAATAGTTATTCAGAAGCTTCTTTAAAAGAAGCGATCGTTAAGACTTTTGGTGAGGATCAGCGTTTCTATACTTGTTCGGCAGAAAATATGGATACGGATGAGTTAATCGTATTTCTGAAACAAAAGGGGAAATTCATGCCTGTCGAAAATGGTTTCACGGTAGATATTACAAAGGTTTGTAATCATTAAAGATTCTACGACACTATCAATGACTCTAGGCTAAATCAAAAGAATTTAGCCTAGAGTCATTTGCCTAAAGTTAAAAAAGACTTTCGATTCTACTCAATGGATAATACTATTCCTATAAATAATCGCAAATGATTTTTGCATCAATTCATAATCTTTATCAGAGACATAACTTGGCCTACGGTTACCCGCGTGATTTATCATCCAGACAAAAGACTCTATATACTTTAGTATCTTATTTGACTTATCACTTTTTATACGTGACAAATAATCCATTTTTCCTAAAAGATAATTACTCACTTCAAAAACACTCATCTTATTACACTCATTCAACAATGATATTAATTCAAGGTCTTCCATAATCTTTATTTTTATTACTACAAATATAATATATTTAATCAAATAAACAAATCATATAGACAGATTTTCATCTTTAATTCTTTTACATAAAATAGCAAAAATGGAAAATGAACACATCTCTAAATTATATACCACTAATCTAAATGAGATCATTGAAGTTCATTGCCATTAGATAGGAAGTAGTTTCCTTAAAAAGAAATCAGATGGTCCTACAACAATAAAAATAGGCTTAAAAGAAAAATATTTAATAGATTTGTTTTGATATTCAAATAATAAAGATTATGTTTGATGCGCATTTTGTTGCAAGTGAAAATATTGGGGATTTTTTGACGTTCTGGAATAACACAGACAGCAACCCGGCAAGTTTTGTACTACCGGGTTGTTTTTTATCCATGATTGATCCTATACGTGTAAAAGTGTGAGTCCGAAAACCTACCATACCTGCGAGCCTTCCAACAAACATTCTATAGGCCTTTTATGTTATGGTTGTAAATGGTCTATTTATGCTTACTGGTTTTTTAAATACCTTAGCGACAATAATAAGTGTGACAAGCCTTCTGATTGTCACCTATGGTGCATTAATCGGAGTCATCTCATTTTTCAGAAATGAACTTAAGCGACTTACTGGTAATTATTCCATTACTAACATAAGAAAACTAAGAGCTGTATTCGGTACATACTTACTTCTCGGACTAGAATTTTTGATAGCGTCAGATATCTTAAAAACAGTATTGGAACCAACACTTAATGAATTGGCCATTTTAGGTGGAATAGTCGTGCTGAGAACAGTTCTGTCTGTCTTTCTGAATAAAGAGATCAAGGAACTAGAGACTGAAAATAAAGATACCGAGTAGATCCCATAAAGTTTTCAAGGGAAAGTACAGAAAAATGGCGCTTAAGTCTTGCATGAACAGGATTTAAACGCCATGAAGTAAAGTTAGAAAACCAAACCGCTCGGCCTTCACAGGTGAAGCGGAAGTGGATATATTGCCTTAAACTAATACCTTATATTATTACAACCAGATTAAAGATCATAATGTTTATGCTTTTGATGAATTTCAATAGCCAAAATAAAACAGAAAATAAAAATCCGCATCCAGCGTCACTGCTACATGCGGATCAAAAATAACAAACTCTTACAAGAGTTAGGCACTACATAAAGTTGTATTATACTAATAAGCAGACTGAACCACATCAAAGTGTTGATTCCTTATGTTGTTTTTTTCTCATCATTTACATATTCCAAAATGTCGCTTGGCTGACAGTCTAATGCTCTACAAATTGCCTCTAGGGTACTAAAACGAATTGCTTTCGCCTTTCCCGTTTTTAAGATAGAAAGGTTAGATAATGTCAAACCAACTCTTTCAGAAAGTTCGTTCAAAGAAATCTTCCGCTTTGCCATCATTACATCTAAGTTTACAATAATAGGCATAATTAAACTGTTAAGTCATTCTCTGATTTCATATCTATCGCATTTTGCAATAATTTTTCAAATACAGCCACGGCTGTCGCAACTAAGATAGCGGCAAAAGTAGTTACGATACAAATGGCAAGAAAACCTGCGGGGTCATCTTCTGTATTATGGGTCAACCTTATAAATAGTCCTGCCACCACGATTAAAATACTTAGTAAGATCGCACAATGCTTTATGTTCTTCAAAGTCTTTACAGAGTTTGTTGAAAACACTTTATTTTGCCCAATATAACCGAGCAACCTAAAAGCATTGTACAACGCAACAAAAAAAGCGATTGACGCTCCATATCCATATAAGATAAATGGATCAGCGTAAGTACTAAATAAATCTAGGTGTGTGGCTCGTCCCTCAGTTAAGGGAAACCAAATCAAAATAATAAGTGCCACAATACCGATAAGAACAATAACTGTTTGAAGAAATGCTGTTGAAATTCTTTTCATGACGTATGATGTTAATTTTAAACGACGTTGCAAATGTAATAAATATTTATTGATAAACAATAAATGAATAGCGAAATTCAAAAAACAGTCTCTTTCTCAAGCTAATTAAAAAATCTGGACTTGAATCGCCAGTGTAGTGTCGAAGTACAATGATCTCCCATTTGGAAGGGAGAATGGGAATAGAAGAAAAAAGAACGCCTACCTGAAAAGTGGTAGACGCTCATTGCATACGGTTATTGGGACAAATATAGAGTTTATTTCTATCTTGGATTATCCTATTCATTAATAACTACTTCATCTCTTCTCCCTTTTCATTAAAGATAGCGATAGCCTCCTTGCCCTCGATTACCAAAATCACCTTAAAGAGTTTACCTTCAGTCTTTTCCGCAACATATACCTCTTGGATCGCTGAATCCGGATAAGATTTTTAATTAAACAATCTATTCATATTAACGTAATCAATAGATATAGAACAACGGATATGCCGAATTTCGCCTATCTACAGATAATCATGACACACAACATCTTATATTTTAGCATTAACATATGGATTCCATGCGGAAACAAATAAAAATCCGCATCCAGCTTCACAGCTACATGCGGACCAAACAAATAACAAACTCTACTTATATGAAAAAACAAATACTACTAACAAATTATTATACGATGACTACTATCAAGGTGACTTCTGAGTCATTTTATAGTATAACAGAAGATTGTTTGAAAAGGTTCACCAGTAATTTCTTTTAGGCTGAGAGCTTTTCTTTTTATCGACTGTTTGAATATAAAACATTTCAAGCTGCAAATTGTTTTACAAACAAAGATAAAAATGATGATTGATCGGTTTGAGGCATGATTAAGAAGTTACTTTCTATATTATTGTTTATGATAATGCTCTTTGCCTTCCGGATGAATGCGGAAGCGGATGAGGAACACTTTTCTAACGATTCCTATCGTTAGCGCACTAGGATTAACATTAAATGAAAGCGCTTCCGACGCTATGGTTGGTGGAGCAGTTACCCAAAACGACAAATTTCAAGTAAAACACGGCGATTACTCCTAAATATTTAGGGATAATCGCTTTTTTATGAATAGATTTCAAGTAAAATTAGGACATTTATCCAATTATATCCGTAATTTTAGCCCAATTAAATCAATAGCAATTATGGAAAGAATCGTTAATCATCCTATTTTAACAATTCCACAAGAGGGAGAACACACTTTTTTATTCAATGGCAAACCCGTAACGGGAATGAAGGGTTTTACCATCGCCGCCGCCTTACATCAGACCGGCTATCCAGTACACAGTCATAGCGTAAATGGCCGCAACCGTTCGTTGAATTGCGGTATCGGTAAATGTGGCGCCTGCGAAATGCTGGTAGACGGAGAAGTAAAGCGTATCTGTATTACGAAAGTAGACAATGTAAAGGAAGTATCGGAAATAACAGTACAGAATTATACGACAGATTCCCAAATAGAACCCAGAGAAGAACCGGTAGAGATCTATCGAACCGATGTGACCATCATTGGTGCCGGCCCCGCTGGATTAGCTTGTAGGGAAACCTTAAAAGAGCTAGGCTTGAACAGCATCGTAATCGATAGCAATGATAAGATTGGCGGTCAATTCTTGATGCAAACCCATGCATTTTTCTTTTTCGAGAAAGAGCGGCGCTTTGGCGGTATGCGTGGTTTCGATATAGCGAAAACTTTAGCCGGAGACGACCACTCTGGTATTTTCTTACATTCTACGGTCTGGGATATCCTACAAAATAAGCGTATCGCCGTAAAAGACATGCTTAACCATAAAAATTTTTATGTAGAAGCTCAAGCCTTGATAGTCGCTACTGGTGCGGTTCCTTTTATGCCGACCTTCGAGAATGATGATGTGCCCGGAGTTTATACAGCGGCAGTCGTACAGAAAATGATGAACGCTGAATTCACGTTACTCGGCAAAAACATATTGACAGTAGGCGCCGGTAATATAGGTTACCTAACGTCTTACCAATTGATGCAAGCCGGAGCGAAAGTCAAGGCTATTTTAGAGGCGATGCCCCATGAAGGTGGATTTCCGGTACAAGCGAATCGAATTCGCCGCCTTGGCATACCTATTTATACCTCTCATATGCTTTTGAAAGCCATTCCAAACCAGGATTGGACAGGTATCACTGGCGCGGTTGTCTGCGAATGCGAGAACTTCAAGCCAATCCCGGGAACAGAGAAAGTGATTGATGGTATTGATGTTATTAATATATGTACAGGATTGATTCCCGACAACCAATTGCTAACCAAAGGCCAATATACATTTGGAAAACGTTGTGCCGGCGTAGGTGATGCTGTACGAATCGGAGAAGGTACTACCGCCGTACTAAGAGGAAAGCAAGCCGCTTATGAGATCGCCCAAGAGCTAGGCGTACGTTTCAACTACAACGATTACTTACAAATATCTAAGGAATACATCGACTCCCAGCAACATCCGATCCGCATCAAGGAAGAGTCCCCAAGGCCCACTCCCGAACGTCAAGCCCAACGCCCTTTCGTTCGTTTGGATTGCCTATACGGTTTCGCTTGTAACCCTTGCTCTTTCGCTTGTCCTCAAAAGGCGATCACCAAAAGCTCCACCAGCGTAACGCCCGAGATCGATTACGAAAAATGTACCGGCTGTATGCAATGCGTATCCCATTGTCCGGGGCTGGCTATTTTCGGCTACGATACCCGGAAGCAAAACTTATTCTTACCGGTAGAATACGAGGTAGAAGAAGGTGCCGAGGTGTGGCTCGTCGATGATAACGGGAAGAAACAAGGCGAAGGTATCATTGAGAAAGTATTAAAGAAGCCGACAAAAACAAACGTGGCCCGTGTGAAAGCGGCAGGAATGGAAAACGATGCCTTATTGAATATCACAGGATTCATCGTAAAAGAAAACTATCCGGAGGAAATCGACTTCAAGCAAGAGCCGGAGTGTGAGTCGGAGACCTATGTTTGCCATTGCGAGGACGTATCTTTGGACGAGCTACTTTCCGCCATTGGGGATCGTAAATATATCTCCGTCGACGAGGTAAAACATATCACCCGCCTAGGAATGGGGCCATGCCGGGGAAAACGCTGCATACCCCGCCTACGCATGAAACTAAGGGAAAAAGGTATCGAACTGGTAGGCGACGCTACCCCCCGTGCTCCCCTATCTACCCGCTTCGTCCTAGGGGAAATGTATCCGCAGCGTCAGATAGCGGATACCTATAAAGTAGATTCCGGAAAGCAGGTTCGTAAGACGGAAGTCTTAATCGCCGGCGGAGGTATAGGTGGTAGCGCATTATTCCGTTATTTTGCGGAAGCCGGTAAAAAGACCGTGCTTATTAATGCGGATCGAGGATCATCATGGCGTAATATCGGTGGTGGTCGTCCAGCGTTCTCGATCCCCGAATTAGCGGAGATCGCCCGTAATAACCAAACGATATTCGAGGAGACACAAAAAGAATACGATATCCATTACCGTGAGATACGCTATATCACGTTCGCCCACGACGAGGCTACCTACAATGATCTGGAACGTTCCTGCGGTTGGTCCAACGCTTATTTGATCGACAAGAAAGACTTCCAGAAAGAGGTGTCTCCCTACTTCAACACGAACCAAAACACCTATTTCGCCGCACAAATCTCCCAGCATTGTTGGCAAGCTACCCCGGGGCGTGTGATAGACTTTATACGAAACAAAGGCAAAGAGCGGCAAGGTGAGGTTTTGGAAGACACACACCTAGTGGAAGTACACAAAAACGGTGGAAAATATCACGTCTTATTATATACGCATGATAAGCGATACATCGAATACGAATGTGATCATTTCGTGAACGCCCTCGGTTATAGCGCCGAGCGTTTCGCCCGCATGCTAGGCCTTTACACCGGCCTCTATCCGGTCAAGCACCAAGCGTTGATTACCCATCGCCTACCGAATCTGGGTAAAGACGGGAATATCCTCGATATGTTGATAGACCGCCGGAAACGTAACGACTTCTCCGCTGTCTACGGTCAGCAATTCGCCGAGACCGGACAAATTATCGCTTGCGCCTCCCCCGCTGTCGACGCTAAAGCGGAGATCAGCAACTTTGATGAGTTGAAGTTTAATACCCGTCGTTTCATGGAGATCATCTCCGAGGTGTTCTGCGATTGGATTCCATCGTTAGCCACAGTACCCGTACAAGCCACATGGTCCGGTTATTATGTAGAGCCTCGCTACATTATCGATCCGGATAACGGACTATTCGTCGGTTTGCAAGGTCACGGCTTCATGCTCGCTCAATACTTGGCTAAACTATACGTAGATAAAGCGTTAGGCCGTACCGTTCCGGATTATATGGAGCGATTGAGGCTCGATGGAGACGGAATTAGTGAGAAAGCTTTCAAATAAACTATAAATAAAACAAAACCTCCTCTACCACAATTGGTAAGGGGAGGTTTTGATAAAACCAATCTTTTCTATTTTTGTTATTCTATATCCATAAATAGTAATCATATGAATATAGAAACAACAGACAACTCCCCTTTGCTACAGGAATGTATAGAAGAATTGATCAGTAGTAAAATCGATGAGGGGAAAGGAAGAACCGCTGGGAATTATCGAAGCGCATGGAATAAATTATCCACCTTTTTAGGTCCGAGAGTAACGGAGTTTACATTTGCCGACTTAACGACCGATTTTCTTCATCACTATCTTTTATGGTTGATGCAAGGGGAAGACGGGAAACAGGCTCCCTTGAAACCGGGTAGTTTGGACTTCTACATTCGTAATCTAAAGACAATGTACAACAAGATCGCTCAAGATAAACAAATGGATATTCCGAGAGAAAGCCCATTCTCCGGCCTGCAGATAAAGGTCCCACCCACCCGGAAAAGGGCTTTGCCAAGCCTCGACCTACAAAATCTGGCGACTCTTGAGCGGCCCAAGAACCCACACGCCTGTACGGCCCTTCACTTGGCTCTTTTCTTATTTTACGCTAGAGGTATGTGCTTCGTGGATGTCTTTAATTTGCGACACAGCAATATAAACGATGATTATATCCACTACGTACGTAGCAAGACTGGCGTAGCGATGCAAGTAAAGATCACCCCCGAGATGAAGAACATCATATTCTCTTATCGGCGTTTCAATAACCCGTGGATATTCCCTTTCTTACACGAGAAAATCAGCGGAGAGGGAGAAGTCACGGCTCAGTCCGCGCTTCGGAGAGTAAACCGCCACTTAAAGAAAATGGGAGAGCAATTACACTTCGAACAGCCATTCACTACCTATGTGATGCGGCATAGCTGGGCTTCCATGATGCTGGAGGCGAATTCGGAAATCGGCATTATCAGCCAATCCTTAGGACATATGTCCCTACGGACTACCGAGATCTATCTTGGCCGGATATCAGTATCTAAAATAGACAGGGCCTCCGATAATATGTTGAATAATTTGGTTCGCGGCTCTTCCTCCCGGCAAAGAAGTAAAAATAAGGTGATGGCTTTAAGAGACAATCCTCCTATACAAATAAAAGAGACAATCGGCAAGAAATGCAAGAAGCTCATTTCCTCGATTGCCTCTAAGTTATTCTCATTTATTTAAAATAGTTCATGCAGGAATGCCAAAGGGTAGATTCGTCAAGGCATTCCTGCACAGCCCTTAGAATGGATACTATTTCTCTTCACCAAAATTAACGGTATTCTCGACATTGTCCACATCATCAAAGACAGCCACGTTGCCGTTTGTGATCGTTACACGGAGGTCGGCACTATTAGGGCCGGCGATATTCACCGTCAGCTTATAATGATAATCCCGATAGATATTGTAATCGGTCACCAAGTCACCCCCAAGATAGAATTTATACTCTACATCGATCGGGGAAGAGTATGTTCCTCCACCCAAAGGATACTGATATTGCCCTCTTACCAATAGATAAGTGCATCCGTCCAAAGATCCGCCAGCCCCCGGCCCCATATCCTTCTTATTCTTCTCTTGCGCCGTGGTAGCTAAACCTGTACCCCGGATATTTTCCGCCATATAGAAAACTCCTTCTTTCTCGCCGAGTGTTATTCCTGATACAGGTATCTCCTCCGTATAGAAATTAGTAGATAAAGGACTTGAAATCGTTGGATATGTCGAGTCATCATCATATAGCCGGGTTACTTTAGGTACATTTGACATAATAACTGGTTTCGTATCAATTAACTTAAAATTACCAGAGGTCACTAAAGAGTTCACAGTCACGGTCACTTTCGCGAACGCCCTGTACATACGGGATAATACGACCAACTTCATGTCAGCCTCTGAGCTAGAGGGATCCTTTGTATAGTCGGTCGGTCCCGAAGATAGTATATTAGTACCTGTTGGAGAGCCATCTGATGAATAAATAATACTTTTCGTTTTAGCCATCAATTCTGTTACAGAAAGGGCCGTAGGAATACCACCAGCATCTACAAATAACGTGGCGGTTGCCTCCGTCGCATTCATATCCTCCGCATTTACGATAATATAAAACTCACTAGTCTCGTTCTTAAAACGCATATCATCCTTTGTTAATTGAATCAATAACTGGCTATAGTCAGTACCACCACTTCCCGGCACAGCCGTTATGCTATTCCTATCGGCAAAGACAGCTTTCAACAACTCGGTTCCATCCTTTTTAAACTGTAAAATCCATACATTATATATATTAGTATCTCCCAATTTAAGAATTTTCGGTTCCGTTCCCGCTTTCGTCTCTACATCAATCGTACCCGGTACCCTTAACAGGAACTGGAAAGCACATTCCTCCCCTCCTTCGGATGTTGATGGTATCATTTCCTCATTACTACATGCCCCTAGCAGCAAGCATAGTATACAAAATAAACTTATTCTTATTCTCATTTTCAGTTCCTCCTTATTCTCCACCAACGGGATCTGTCACATTTTTTATTTCCGTGAATTCCAATATACCCAGAGTCAGTTCTGTCTCCTTAAAGTCACCAAAGAACTTCAAGGTAAATTCAAAGCTATAGGACATACCGGGCAAGAAAGTCTTACGAGCGGTAGCATTGAATACAAAATGACCGGGCACAGATCCACCATTTCCATTTTTATCATAATCTACCGTTAAATCAATTACAAACTGTAATTCCGACCCGCTTAAAGGCAATACGATTTTACGTGGATCTGAGGTATGAGGCAGGCCTACAGCTACGGAATTATTGAAAGAGCTAAAATCCACTCCGTTGTTTTCATTCGCAACTCCATCCGAATACCATGCATTATCCCCTAGCCGATAAGTTCTTGAATCAGATAAGTTTTTCATCGTTATAAAGTTTACACGCAAGCCTTTTACAGTAACAGGAGATACACTAGCCGCTTTTACCGACACCTCTACTTGCGAGCAAAGCCGCGTGAACGGATTCGTCAAGGTAACCGACATCGTGTTTTGTCCCGCTTTCTGGGGCTGGACAGTTATATCGTTCATGAACGTATACATAAAATCTTGCCCATTTTGCACGGTCACCAGATTTCCATCACCCAATTCCGGCGCATTCTCTTCATTGTAGGAAGTGAAATAAAGGTTATATACACCGCGATACAAAAATAGGGCCTTGCCCGATTGGGCGGTGACCTTTCCATCCGCACCCACCACATAAGTACCTTCCGCCGAAGGAGTACCAGTTTCACCAGTCCCAGTCTTAGTACCGGTCTCAGTCTTAGTCTCCACCTTGAAAGCATAGACTTTAATCAACGCTTTATCATTCAAGGCTGAAACGGCCGCAGCCTTGGTTACGTTCGCTTGATAAAGATCGAACTCCAAGGCAACCTTATCACCTTCCCCTTCTTCCCAAAAAGATTCCTTTTGGCAACCCACCAACGTGACCAAAAGCCATAGACTTACAAAACTTAATACATATCTCATATCTCCTCCCTTCTTATTTAAATACCCACACTCGTATTCTGATCCGTACTATTTTGCCAATCGTATACGGTTACGCCCTCGAATGTACCTTCCATCTTATCAATACGTATCTTATAGACATAATGATAACCCGCCAACCATTTCACCCCGCTTTCGGAAGAAATAGAGGCAGTCTCAAACTCACGTTCCACCCCGTCTACATCCACTGTCAAACGGAACGACAATACTTGCTCGGCAGCGTCCATCGGGGCTACGAGACAAGATATGTTCGGTTGCGTCAACGAGGTTTCCAATATTTTCGAACCGGTCAACTCTATCGAGGATGTCCCCGCTAGGCCATTCAGACGCCCTAGTTCCTCCCCTGTCCCGTTCAATCGCATGTCCGCCTTACCGATTTGCAGACGTCCGGTGTTACTACGTATATCTATTTTTTTCAGCGTTAAGATCTCATCGCTGGCATTCGCAGACTTATAGATATAGAAACTCACCTTTGTCAAGGCATGGAACAATTGAAGGCTGATTATCTTTGAGGTTTTGGAAGCCTGAACCGGCTTAGCATAAAGGTAATCGATCTGTTTACCATCGAATGTATCCGCATCCCGGACCGTGACCTCGACAGAGTACACGCCGGAGGAGGCTGTTACGTTAATGGCCTTACCTTCTTCTTCCGTAGGATAATAAGCATACACATCCGTAGCGGTACTACCCAGCAGTGGCGCGGATTCACATCCCCATGTTACTCCGGATTTGGAATACACCGGATTCACCCATGTATCACTGGAGTTCTTCAAATACAATTTCACGTTATCCACAGAGGTAGTCACTGCCTTCGTAACAGCGTCGTCAGCCAAAGAGACCGATCGCAGCTCAAGGGTGGAACCTGCCTCCACCTCCGGTATCCCGTCTGACTGGCAAGCTCCCAACAGGGAACAGAGGGCCAATCCCCAACCTAGATTATATAAATTTCTCATATTCTTCATTCTTTATAGATTTTAAATGGATCAAGTGGCGCTAACAGGATTGTCGGGAACCGTTGTCTCCGTAAACCCCATTACTTCCACGGAAGTCAATATCAATTCATCGGATGACGTGAAGTTATATACATAGTTCTTACTAGCCCCAAATGTGTATGCTGGCTGAGTAAATGTTTGTTGTGTAGCCTCTGGACTTGAAGCACCGTCAAGCGTACGGGAAACGCTTAGCTTGAAACTCATACTCGCTCCCGGTCTTAAGATACAGACGAAAGTATGCTTATCGCTAGCTACGGTATTATCCCCTGTATGCAACATCTCGATCGTTTCAGAAGAAGAGGCACCAGTCCGGATGCCATTGCCTGCCAAGGTAGCCGTCACATACTTATATTTTGTAGTAGTCCCCCCTGATGAGGCATAATTAATTGAGATCGTGATCTTCGCCGCTACCGGCATGAAGGTAAAGTTTACCTTATTGCTACTCAAGGTAACGTTAGAGCCGCCTTTCGCCTCCAGTTTATTACTTTGCCAGAAATTCTGATATGATTTCTGGTCTTGCAGAATAGCGGTGAAAGCTGCCGGATATGAGGTCGAGAATGAAAAAGCCGTAGATGATCCGGAAACCGTCAACGATTTTCCCGCCGTTTTCGGAATCCACCCGTTAGTGGCATCCTTTCGGTAAGTCACGGTTTGGCTCCCGTCATTGATCTGTATCTCATCGCCCGTACTAAAGCTACTCTTATCATAGTTCGTAGCGTCGACCGCACGGGTAGACAGAGAAGAAACGATCTCCGCCGTCACCTCCAAGGGCTGTCCACCTTCCAGATCCACCTCTGAGGTACAGGCGGGGGCGAGCAATAGCAATAAGCCTCCGGACAGGTGGAGCATGGTTTGTCGTATATTCATAGTATAATGTATCATAATGCTATATAGTTGTTAAGTTAAATTTCCTCCAGCCATGATCTCATCCGTCCATTTGCCGATGGTACAACTTTCCGGGATCAGCATGTCGTTATGCAAGGTCAAATTATATGTATAGTGGTAACCGGTCCGCAAGGCACAACCCGTTAAGGTAGCCTTGTAGGTAACACCATCGCAAGTGAGAGAGACCGTTAGATCCGTAACGGAGGTTCCCATGCTACCACCTACAGCCCTTAGGATACCACACCATTCATATTTCCGGGATGCATCGCCCGGGTAAGGCCGATATAGCGTGATCGTCTGGTTCGTAGATACAGCCGTACGTATCCCCGTCGCCGCTACCGTAACGGCATCATTGGCGATAGAGGTCTCACGCTTCACGGTAAACATCAAGGTCAACTTCGAATTGACGTGCGTAAAGGGCTTGCCGCTCGACGTAAAGTCCAACGTACCGTCGCTGGATGTAGCATCACCCGTTTTCAGCAGGTTACTGGCCAAATAAGCAGCGCTCGTGGTTTGAAACTGGTTGATGGCCGAGTAATCCGCCGGAAACTGCGCCGAATACGTAACGGCAGGCTCCAAGGTCACAGGCGAGGTTCCCACCACGGTCCATGCGGAAGTCCCGTCATACCGATAGCTGGCCGATTGGGGAGCCGCCGTCCCACTTGCCTTTTTTGTCCTTGTCACCTTTATCTGATCGCCGGAAAGGAAGAATGTCCTATCGAAACTATTATCCGAGCTAACCGCCTCGCCGCTTTTGGTAACAGGGCTGATCTCGGCAAATACCGTCACCGGGATTCCCTCCGGAGCGGAAAGCCCCGTCTCTATCCCGTTCGTGCAACCGGAGAGAGCCAGCGCCATGTTTAAGGCTCCCATCCATGCTAAACTGAGGTTCATGTAATTCATATTCATATTTTTCTTTTTATGCCGTAATTAATAGCCGCCGGGCTTAACGTCTCCCGTTCCCGCTGAACCGCTCTCCATCCAAGGGGCGATATTGGCGTTCACCGTAATCGCCCGGTTGGATAAGGTTATTTGTATTTTGTGAGTATGTCCTCTTTTCCAAGTGATCTGACTTAGGTTGGCGGATAACGTCCGGTCATCCGTAGTGTCACCCCGCTTGCCGACCACTACTGTAAGGGTCATGTCAACCGATGCCAAAGGAGCCACCAGCCCATAACCTACCTCCACCGGAACACCCGCAGCACCGCAAAGTATGGCGGTAGTATTACTCGACGCATCGTTTTTAGGGGTAAAAGTGAGTTCGGCTACCTTTGTTCCTCCACCAAGCGCTCCATCTGCGATCCGCATCGTTCCCGTGCCGGTAGTGAACGCATTGGAGGATGTTTTCAACGTTATCTTCTTCACGTAATCATAGGTCGTATTCACAGAACGTCCCGTGGCGGATTGCATCGTGAAGGAAAGGCGGGCCAGCGCATGTTGCAAGTAGATTTCCGGCTGATAAGTACCGCTTGAGGGGGAGCCGCCGGACGGCGTGGTATTGCTGGCCGTAATAGCGATAGCCTCTCCTACCGTGTTGCTGGCGGAACCGTACATATAATCGGTAGCGTCAGAATCCCATCCCTTGCCGCCATAGAAATTCTGGTGAACGGGAAGGGTGGTCGCTATAGTATGCGTCGTGGTAGTCGTTGATTTTGTCAAGATGGCGTTCGCCGGGCTATAGGCATAGATCCGGGCCTTTACACTCGATAAATTCACAGTGGGATCGCCTACCCAATCGTTTCCGCCGCTACCTACCGACTGATAGGTGAAGGTGGAAAGGCCAGCATTTCCCGCCGTACCAACCCCGCCATAGGGAGTATAGCCGTCCTCTGCTTTAGTAACGAAAAGTTTTACCGCGTTAATCCTTCCCTCACCCTCCGTCGTGGAGGTTCCGCTTATGATGGAGCGGGTCTCGACACCGCTCATGTGGAATACGGGTTGTAAGAATGCCCCTGTCGTGTCTTCCGGCAAGGAGTCGTCGGAGGAGCAGCCGGATAAGAGCGCCAGTATCGCCAACAGGCCTACACCGAGGTGTAGCGGACGTGCGTTTTTGTAAATATCCTGTATCATAGGTCGTATAGTTTTTTTAGATAGTCGTACTTGTATTGTCGGATGATTCATTCGTCCACCCTACCACATTGAAGCCGTCCAGCTTAAGGCCGGTACCGTGGATGGAGATGGTGTATGTATATTTATTTCCGGCGGACCATTCGCCACCGTCGGTAATGGTGTCTAGTTTCATTTCCTTGCCATCTACTACGACGGTCAAGGTAGCGGCGGTAACATTTGCAGTGCCGGAGGGGAATGGTACGCCGTAATTGATGAACTCGATTCCGTCTGTGGTAGCGGCAACGGTTACGCCGCCATTTACCGTGTACTCGTACTTTACCGGTGTACCCGCCTTCGCTCCGGTTAGGTTGCCGAGGGCTCCGTCCTTTAGGCTCATGGTGGTGGTACCATTCGTTTGTAGTGTCGGGATGGGGCGACTATAGGTTATTTTTGTCAGGTTGCAAGGACCGACGTAGTCCGTGTGTTTCTTGAACTTTAGGCTTACCAAGCAAAAGGCATGCTTAAGGCCGAGGTTTATCTTCTCGCCTTTTGAATCGGAGGCTCTGTGGCCGTTATCGGCTATGGGTTGAGTTGTTTCAAAGGTTTTTGCGGTAGTGTTATAGGCTACGCCATACATATAATCGTTACCGGGAACAGTGAAATCCAGGGAGGAGACATTCGCTACCGTATTCGAATAGACTATGGCATTAGCCCGTACTGGGATGGTATAGACTGGGGAAGAGGCATTTCCGGCCGCGGTTATCGTGGTGGCATCCGTGACTGGATAGCAAGAGTAGACTATGGCTTGCTGGGTGCTTAGCCAGATCGTTTGGTCCTTACCGTTTATCGTAGCGGGTTTTAAGGAACCCTCTTGGAGGGTGTATTGGCCGTATGTACCTTGGGGGAATATGCCGTAATGGTTTTCACTTGCCACGTTATTTACGGCGTATAGGCCGATAGCCGCTATATCGCTGGATGTGGCAGTGGCCTTGGTGAGGGCTACGCTGGCGATCTGCGGGGACAGGGCGACAGGGGTATCCGGATCAACCGGGGGTACGATGGGGTCTTCGCCATCCTCACCGCCGCAGGCGAAAAGGGAAAGCGATACTGTTGTTAATAATAGGTATCTATACGGTTTCATATTTATCGTTGTTTATATTGTTCGTTTATTTGCCACCCGGTTTTATTATTACCACCCGGTCTGATTGTTACTACACGGGTTTCGTATTCCGTGTTTCGTGTTTTGTTGTAGAGACGAGGCACGCCCCGTCTCTACAACCCTAGACTGTAGGTTAATTAACTTTCAAATCATCATTGCCGATTCCTGTGCCCCAAGCGGCTACGGTTACGGTGCCGACCGACAAGCCCTTTCCGCTAAGTTTTACCGTGTAAAGGTGGTTCTTGCCTCTCTCCCATGTCAAGTTGCCACTAGAGCCTAGAACCACATCATAATCAGCACCATCTATCGTGAATATGGCTTGTACGGTATTCGCCGCTACCTTATCTCCAGCAGCTATCGGGAGTGCCATGATGCTAAACTTGGAGGATGCGGCCTTCGCGTCATTCTCTGTGGTAGCGGCCGTAGCGCTAGGTGTAGTAGCTACTGATATTATAGTATATCCGGAAGGAGTACCATTACCATCATCATCGATAAAACGGGTATAGGTAGCGCCCGCAGCACCAGAACCTGTAGTTATGGCTCCTGTCGAGATATTCATCTTGACGGCTCCCCCATCGCTTAGGCCGGAACCACTCTTATTTTTCAACTGTATCCTCGTCAACTTACCGGCATTTTTATAAGTACCGTCATTATAGATACGAAAACTGACCAAGGCTAGGGCATGGTTCATGTAGAAATCTACCGAACCGGTATGAGAAGATAAACCAGTCGCTTTCCCATTGCTGGTAGTGGGTTGCGTAGAGGCATTAGAACCATCCGTACTACCCCACATATAATCGACCTCGCCGGGGGCAGAGATTATATTACTATTAGTGGTAGTATTATTGATCCAACTAGAACTATTCCATATCTTCTCTGCGTTGCTTGTCGCAGGATTCAAAAAGTTGTTCGTTGTGATCGTATTCTTCCCGGGGTAAACGGATATGTTTATCGTGGAAGTGGCAGAGACCTTGTTCGATGATTCTGTTGCTTTTAACGCCGTTCCGGTAGTCTGTAAAGCTCCCGCATCGTCCTGTCCCGCATCGATAGGCGAGTATGCCGGGTAATGCGCGAAGATCTTCGCCGTCTGCGAAGTCAGATAAATCTTGTTCGTAGTACCTGTCGCAGTAGCCCAGCTACCACTAAGGGTATATACCGCATAATTGTTTTTCAACGTAGAAGTATAAGGATCTACATCAGTTCCAGAGGCAGTGCCATCAAGCGCAGCATATACGGCGATCCCTCCCGTAAGGCCGGTATTCGCTGTCACCGCACTTTTCGTAAGCGTCACCCCCGCCGTAATCCCCAGCTCTACGGCATCCGGCTGGTTGGAAGGGAGGATGGAGGGAATATTGTCCTCGTTGCTACAGGCAGCCAAGAAGAAGGGAGAAAGAAAGAGTAGTTTATAGTTTATCAGTTTTCTCATGATTACTTTTTTTGATTCGTTCTATTAATTGTTCAATTCGTTTAGTCAGTCAGTGGATCAAGTCTAGGTTGCCATCGACATACGAGGGAGTCCATTCGGCTACCTCCACGGAGGAGATACCTAAAGAGGCATCGTAGATATCCAACGTGATCACGTGAGAGAAACCGGGCTTGAAATTATCCTCAGATATTTCATCACCCATCTTTACGGATACGTCGGTAAAGGTACCGATCGAAGTCTCGACCGTTATTTTCACATTGCCCGGATCGGGTGTAGGCGGCAGATACAAGCAGCCCAGATCGATGGGACCGACATTTGATGCCCCTACCGTGGCGTTGCCGGCAGGCTCAAGGATCACTTCCGAGGAACCGGAGAAGACAGCCTCGCCCGTAGCCAGCGGAACATTTACCGCCGTAGGTATGCTTTTCACGATAATCTTGTTCACCTTCACCTCCAGTCCTCCGGCATCATGCTTCTTTGCCTTGAATACCAGCTGGGTAAGCAGGTGGGCGTAATTCAATGAGCGATTCGCCTCGACCCCGGCGACGGTATTGCCCGTAAACCGGTTACCATCCCACTTATTACCCGCCAAGGGGCCGGCGTACATCAAGTCCATATGCCCGTCAAGGGTATAACTTACGGTACCCTCGGCGGCATCGTACGAGTTATCGCCCGCCACGGGAGATACGCCGACCAGATACACGTTCGCTCCCATGCGGGGATAATGGTGCTTACGAGAGGCATCCCATGAGATACTCCCGCCTACCGCCACATCAGCCGTCCGCTCTACCCATTCCTCGTAGAATACGGCATCGGCCCAACTCGTGGTCACGTCGGATACGGGGGTGGAGAAACGATCGGCAAGACTCGTATAGTCGGGAACACCTGTGATGGCGTCGAGACGGGTCACGCAAAAGAGGGTGGTCTTGAACGCCTCCGCCTCTCCCACTTCCGCTTTCGTGCTTATGGACGTGTCCGGGTACGTCGCCCGAAGCTCGATCGGAGGATCGGCGGAAGGTATCTTACCTCCCGCCTCACCATTGTCCGAGCAAGCGGCCAACGATCCCATGACTATCATCGACAATATGTATGTAGAGAGTTGTCTCATGATGGTTGAGGGATATTTGGGATTATTTCAAGTCAACGGTTCCGCCGTTACCCTGTTTCCATTCGTTGACAGTGGCTTTCACTTCCAGTGCCTTCACATTATCTCCTGTAGGTTTGTCTGGCTCGGTAATGTTCAACGTAACCGTATGGGCATAGCCTTCTTGGGCATTCAACTTTTCACCTGCATTCTTTGAGTCCATCACCGGGACATTCAAGAAGGTACGATCCGTACCGCCTACGTTGATCGTTACGTTCAGCTTGATATCGTTAGACGGAGCGACCATTACCGCCGGGCTAATCGTAGAAGCTGTCGTGGAAAGGGTGGTTGTCGTGATATTGGGAACAGAGAAATCGGAGGCAGTAGCCCAATTCACGTCACCATTTGTCAGGTTCACGGATTGGGGCAATTGCGTGCCCAAAACCTTGATGCTCTTGATGGATACGTCCTTTCCGGCCCATTCTCCTTTGTTATCAGCCACACTAGTGTAACTAGCGGCGAAAACCAATTGGGTGGTCTTGTGGGCAAACGTCAACTTACATCCATTTTGATTTGGTGACGCTGCAGTTCCGGCATCTTGATCCGCACCGATCGTCATGACATCCTGCAAGCCGTCCACCTTGCCGAAAACCACTTTTGAGGACTCGATTGTTCCGGAAGGAACGACCGCCGTGATATGGGAGCTTTTAGGACTCGCCTGCGCATTATCATAATACAAGGTGGGAGTCAAGGTAATATCCGTCTCTGTCCCAGCCGTAAATACAGCGCCGGCTACGTTGGCACGTGTTTCCAATGCCTTTGTAGTTTCATTGATCTCATTCTTGTAAACCGGATTAAAGCTACCCCAATCATGTTCGTGTCCGGAAGTCACGTCCACCATCACCACGATACCTTCCACCTGCGATCCATTCGTGATCGGGGCTTTAGTCGTGAGACCTTCCACGCTTTGTGTCAATTTGATCGCTACCGGAGCATTCGCCGTACCCAAATCGGGAGTGATCACATCCTTGTCGTTCGAGCAGCTTGCCGCTAACAGGGCCACAGCCGCCATTGTCAAAATCTTTTTCATTTGTCTTGTAATTTTAAAGTATTAATAAAAAATATGAATTAAATAATCTTATCTATAAATCGGCGTTGCCGCCATTGCCCGGTTTCCACGGGGTGACGGTTGCCGTTATCTTTACTTGGTACTCCTCGAAGGGATCCGGCTCCTTGGGTTCCTCGGGAGTATCGGGATCGTCCGGTTCCTCCGGATCAACGGGTATCTCAAGTGAGATCTCGATATCGTAAGCCCCTCCACTCTCGTTGCCCTCGCCGCCGAACGAGACGGGGAGATCCTTGAAATCCTGCCCGGAGGCGGGATCACCTTCCGGCGCGAGCGTCATGTCAAGCGTCAAGGAGGCCTTGGGCTGCACCAGCACGAATCCGGGGAGCGTCACTACGCCATCCACCACGGGGATACCATTCCCGTCATCGGAAGAATAGATGATCACCGAGCTGGTCTCCCCGACCGGGACCACCTCTCCATCCGACAAGGACACCTTAGCTACCGAGGCTAGCCCGTTCAGCTTGACGGCATGTACGCTATACCCGTTCGGCGCTCCCTTGACACGTAGGCGGAAGCTGAGTTGCATCAGCAGGTGCTTATGGATCAAGGACGTTTCCGTAGCGTCGAAACGGCGGGACAGGGAACCGCTCCGCTCATCGGTCAGCATCAAGTCTTCCTGCCCCGTCAGCTCGTACCGTACCTCGCCGTTCACGTGGGGGGCGGCGGGGTGATAGCTGCGGATGAAAAGCGCGGAGCCGTCCGTGGGATAGTAGCGCTCCGGGTCTAAAAGGATATCGCCCTCCGTAGCCGTCCCCGTCCAATGCTCCGTGTAATCGCCGGCGGAAGTGCCTACGGCGATGGATACGGGCGTGGAGTCGAAAACGTCCACGGCGGCACGGGTCTGGATGCCGGTGTAAAGGCGGATCGGGACGGCGGGGCTTACCTTCAAGGAGAGATCCAGCGTATCACGGCCCGAGGACATGGCCTCATGCAGGCTCGCGGTCAGGTTCTCCTCGTAACTGAAACGCTCGCCGCCGGCGGTCTCGAACGAGAGCGTGCAGACGTTGCTCCGGTCCGAGCCGTCCAGCGTCACCGTACCCAAGATACCCGCCACGGCTTGGTAAACGCCCGCTACGCCCGTAGCCGAGGCACGGAAATCAAGGTCGAGCACACCCACTCCTGTCGCTATCCGGTCGGACAGGCGCACCGACGAGGCTATCCCGCCCAGACGGCCCTCCACCTTCGCCCCGCCGAAGCCTTTCCCCGCGTCGATGGTAAGGCGCAAGATCCGGCGGATATCCTTGGGGGTCGATGAGATCGCGGTCTCATCACCATCGGCCACCTTAATCCCCGTCACGCTCTCCACGTAAAAAGGGCTATCCAGCGATACCAGCAGGCTGTCGCTTCCCGAGGGAAGGGCGGCGGCATAGGCTTTCCCCAGATTCTCCGTATCGCCCAACCGGACTTCGGCGGGGTCGGCGCCCGCGACCAGCAGGGCGTACTCCCCCACCACGAGCCGCTCGCTCCACGACCACGTAGACGGCGTTCCGGCGGGCTCTTCCTTCCCCGCCACGCGGGAACCATCCGCCTTATAAGTGAAAACGGCCAAGGGAGTATCGCCTGTATGTCGCACGGATACCCGCAACAATCCCTCGCCGGAGCCGGGAACGGGTGGTTCCGGATCGTCCTTACCGCAAGCTCCCAAGACGAGTAAGCCGAGTAATAAAAAAGCTGTTTTTTCCGATAAATGTCTTAATCTCATATACTAGTTTATCTATAGTTTTTCCTTTCCCTCTGTACGGGCCAGTTCCCTGCCGTCGGGGAGGGTGTCTCCCTAGCGTTAGGGATGATGCCTCCCCAGCGTTAGGGACGATACCTCCCTAGTATTAGGGATGATGTCTCCCCTGTGCTAGGGATGATACCTCCCCCGGATCAAATCTCATCCGGGCTCTCGGAGTCGCCTCCCCCGGCACCCACGGTGAGCGGCAGCTTGTACTCGATCGTGCGGGGAGACTTGAGCAAGGTGACGCCTTTCGAGAACTGCGTCACGATGCGTAGCTTGTACTTGCCGTCGGTCAAGGCCGGTACGCGGGCGATGATACGGCTGGGGTCGTTTTGCGTGAGGCGGCGGGTCACGGGCGTAACCTTCTCGCCGTCTTCCGACACGAAAAAGATACCTACCGAGCTGTCCGCCCCGTTAATACGGATACGGTCGCCCTCGATCAGTATGTCCTCGTTCGGGGTGATAGAGCCGTTGGACAATCCCGTGAAGGTATCGGTCACCATGCCGATGCGCCCTACCTCAGACTTGGCTCCGAGAACCTCCACGCCCACCTTGCTCAACGCGTCACGCATCTCGGCGGAGGGCACGATATCGAGCGTCAGCTTATGGATAGCGGGATCGAACTTCGCCGTCTCGCCTCCCCAAGGGCCCGTGATACGAGGCGTGTACTGGCACACCTCGGTGAGTAGGCTGTAGCCCATCATGAGGTGCTCCCGCACGATGCGGTCGCGTTGCTTGATGATAGAGAGCAAGGTGTCATACTTGATCTCGGAACCTTCCTTGATGATGGCGTTGGCTATATTCTCGTTGTGCAGGGTGTCTTTTTGTGTCAATACCTCCGCTACGTAGTCGTTGTCGTCATCCTTGGTTAACAAATTCGGCCGAAGCCATACTTTCCAGTAATACTCGTTTGCCATGATTGGTTTGTTTTTAAGTTGTTTATAATTCGTAATGTGTGATCTTATTTGTTTGTATTCTTTACATGTCAGTTTGCTTGCACGCAACGGACGGCGAAACCGTAAGCCTTACCACTCACGGTCGCTGAAGGGGTCGTGGCCAAGTTGTATTTAAATTCAATGTACCAGCCATATTCATTATAATAATTTTTTCGTGAGTTCGCCCCGAATAAGGAAAAACTTGGAGCTAGTTCTCCATTAAACGAACAGGGGGTTCCATCAATATTACGCTCGGGGTCCCTTAAAAGACCGGTACTTATTTCACGCATCCTGAAAAAGGGGAACCACGCATAATCCCCTTGCGGTGTCTCATATTTTATTCCATTCATGATATGGAAGGAATTCTTGTTGACAGCGATCCCTGTCGTTTTCCAGTCGGAGTTTACTAACATTTGAAACTTGTTAGTACCCCACGAAAAACCACTCCAGATATTTTTCATTGCCGTATCATCGAAATCCGGGACTCTCCATCCGGCCGGGCATGGATCGTACAGGGCCTTCGCCGTAGGTCCCCACGAGCCATCGGCCGCCTTATAGCCTATATGGAATTTTGATGGATTCCGGATCGTATTTTCCAAACTGTTACTATTCACCTTTTCAAGATCAATAATCTCCCCATCCCCGTTAAACATCAATCCCTTGTCATCCCTTCCGCCATCGGCGGAGCCTGGCATCGGGTCTTTACGACCCCATTGATAAATGTTGCCGTAAGCACGGGCGGATTCCAAGGGGTTTGTCGTAGACCACGTATTGCGAAGGGCTCCCAAATTGCGATCCATGATTACCTTGCCGAAGAAAGCTCCGGACGTGGCATCAGTCCAGGCGTCTCCGGCGTACGTATGTACCGTGCCCCCGGCGCTAGCGCTCTTGGCCGTCCGGATAGCCTCTTCCCTGTTCGCCGCCGTGATCGTTCCCGACAGGCGTGCCGGCACGTAATCCGTGATCCATAGATGCCAGCTCCAGAGGATCGTGGTACCATCCGCAGCGTACGCCGCGATCACGGCGTTGCCGCCTTGCGTGACCGGCACCCTCACGTGGACAAGGGCATTTGCCCTATCGCCGATATTCGTATAGTTCACCAGATTCTGATGGTTATAGCTACCCGCCTCATTGCTGACGGCGTAACCCATCACCAAATCACCCGAGGTTCCGGCGTCCTTGCTCTGCCACAAGACACGGACGCTACCGATCGTCTTATCGGACAGGTAGGTGTTGTCGCCACCCGAACCCGCCTCGTGCTTATAGGGGTTGAAGCAGATGTTCGTACCGGGACGCATCATGAAGCAGTTCGATGTCTGGACGAGGTTCGTGCTGATCACAGGAGTCTGGTCCAGCAATTGGATACGGGGATCGCCGCGGTAGTCGGTGTTCCGGATATTTATCGTATAGTTGTAGTTCGTGCTCTCCAAAAGGTTGAAATCCGACACGTCGTTCCCTCCCAGATAGGCCCGGTAGTACATACGTTCCAACCCGTCTTTGCTGTCCACCACGAGCTCCATATACGTAGCAGAGGCATGGGCGTACTCTTTCGTACGGTAATACTCGGAGGTCACGCTACGGGACTTGCCTTTCGCGTTGGCGGGCATCCAAGTGGTTAACGAGCCTTCGTTTGCGGCATCGACACCTTTCAAGCGGTACAAGTCCTTGTATTCCACCGTGGAGATCGGGTAAAGATCGCCCTCGAAGCGAGAGTCGGTCTCCGTCGGGGACATAAGATAATAGACAGTGGGCACTTGGCAGAGTTTTACCTCCTTCAAGGTATAGTCGGTACGCAATCCCTCGGCGAACTTCCAGTTCACCGTGAGACGCACGGCGAGGCGCTTCAAAAGGATACGGGCATCGCTACCATCCGCGCTTTGGATGACGATCTTGCCCTCATTCGTCACGTTCACGTTCTTCAAGAGGATGAAGTAAGGCATGGCGTTGATGTCGTTGGTGCCACCATCCCCTATCCCATTGATGGTGGAGGCATCGGCAAGCCTTCCTTGAAGGTCGCTCCAGCTAGGGCTGCCGGAAAATTCGGATATGGCGTTCGAGGAGCCACGGGCCACGATGATAAGCTGGCAGTTCTCGCAAGCAACCAAGTCTACGGTCAATGTTGAGCCAGTGGCTTGGCTGACTGTAGGGGTTAGCTTCTTGAAATTCCTGTTGGAATCATACTGCAAGATCTGCAAGTTATGGAGTTGGTCCGGCTTGGCACTGGCCAAGGCATCCGCCTTTGTCCGGACAGCGGCAGGCACCAGACGAACGTCGAAGGCCCCGTTATTCCTCGCCCCTACGCTCTTCGTCCCGGATGATCCGGCATTCAGTGACGCCGCATCCACCTCGTCGGCGATACCCACGCACAAGGATACCTCCACCGTCTTGCCTCCACCCGTAGACGGGCAGGGTGAATCGAGACGATCCTCACAACTTGACATTCCTAACACCCATACTATTGACATCATCATCAATACTGCTTTTTGTAATTTTACACCTATTTCCTCCATACCTGCACGTGCTTTTTCACTACTACATTTCACATTTTTTTGCTTGAATCACGTTGTCTCTTTCTTACGCAGAAAGAGACAACAGGAGGATAAACGCTCCTATCCGCTGTTTTTCAATCCCTTGGAAATGTTAATAGGACAAGGCACGTCACGCTTGACGGCTCGCTATTGTTTGTCTTTTTTAATTTTGATAAAAGATTTAAGCACTCTCCTTGCCTTTATCAGCAATTTGAGCTACTTTTACACCCGAAAACGGATATTTACCCGTCATTCTGAAAGTTGTCTCTTTCTGCGTAAGAAAGAGACATTTTTTTTCTACCTACTTCTTTATTCTCAATCACTTCTATTTTTCGATTCATTTTACATTATCGTTTTTTTTACCGTTTGTCTCTTTACATCTCACTACTCATTTAACATTTAGGACTTACTGTCCGGAAAGGCACGCACGAGCTAGCACGATTCCCGACGGAAGAACCGTGTAAAGATCCATACATGCAAACTTCATATTGTTACATGACGTTGAATTAAATGTCTAATTGTTTCGATTTTGTCTATATTCATTAGGTGTAACCCCAACCATTTTCTTGAACCAACACCTGTACTCCACACAGCCGTAGAAGTGACAGGAATGGTGGAATTAAAGTTGTATGTATCTTTCAAGCAATTACAGGAAAGCCGACGAAGCTAGCTTACTTTAAAACAATGGATTTGAATGGAAAAAATTCATAACTATGAATGAAGAAAAACATAGTTATGAATTGAAAATTTCATAGTTATGATTTTTCAGTATCAAAATAGGCAAGTAATTCTTCTATCGTTTGGGTGATATAGGTACCGCCGGAAGTCTCATGGATGATAAAGTGGGTGGTCTTTAAATCGCCAGTCTCAATCCAGATATTCGATTCCACTTCCCGATTCGCCAAAATTCCGTTTCGCTGGAGTGCTTTACGCACCATAGCGTATTTCTGGCCATGTCCAACGAGGCGGATCTGTCGGGAGAATTGATTATCTATACGGAATAATCCGGTATCCTTATCGAAAACAATCCCTTTCCGGGCGAAGAAATTGCTTAGATGACCACTCAATGCCAAATCCTCGGGGGTACCGGTAGAGATACCATTCGCTTTGTCCATTAACCAGATCTTATCCGATATCTGGAGAGCCAGCTCCAAATCGTGAGTGGACATAAATATCGTCTTATTCGTTTTCCGGGTTAGATGATGGAGTAATTGCATAATCTCTACCTTGCTGGGAAAATCAAGGAATGCGGTAGGTTCATCCAAGTAAATAACCGGAGTCTCCTGAGCGAGCGCCTTAGCGATCATCACTTTCTGGCGTTCTCCATCCGATAAGGTATGGACCATGCGGGATGCTAGTTCCTCAATGCGGACAAGGGCGATGGATTCTTCCACGATCCGCTTATCATCCTTGCTCAACTTGCCCCAGAAGCCGGTATACGGGCTACGTCCCATCCCGACCAATTCCCGTACCAACATATTCCGGATCTCACATTTATCGGTCAGCACGACACCGATCGTGGTGCTCAATTCCTTATCGGAATAAGCATCTATATCTTTTCCTAGGACCAATATTTCCCCATCTAATTTAGGTTGGAAAGCCGATAACGTGCGCAATAAAGTAGACTTCCCCACCCCGTTAGCACCCAGCAAACAGGTTAATTCACCACTATAGATCGTAGAGTGTATACCTTTAGCTACCAGCTTTGTACTACTCTTAGAATGGTAACCGATCGAAAGTCCGTTAATATGAATCGTATCTTGTTTCATCTTACTCGTTCAATTCATTCTTTCGTTTTCTAAATAATACCGAGGCCACTACAGGAGCACCTACTAAAGCGGTTACCGAGTTGACAGGTAACGCTCCCTCGAACCCCGGCATACGGGCGATCAAATTACAGATCAACGCCAACGCCGCACCGGCGAATAAGACCGCAGGCATTAAAATCCGATGGTCGGAAGTTTGAAATATGGCCCGGCATAAATGCGGAACGGCTAGCCCCAAGAAGATAATAGGTCCGCAATAAGCCGTGACAATCGCCGTAAGGACCCCGGCCGAGGTGATAACCAACAAACGGGCCCGCTTGATATTAAGTCCCAAATTGCGTGCGTAGCTATCCCCAAGAAGCATCAAGTTCATGGTCTTGATAAGCAGGAACGAGAGAGGGATCAAGACTGTCATAAGAATCACGAACAACGTCATCTGATTACCGGAAACACGGGCGAAACTACCCAATCCCCAAATCACGTATGCACGGATATCCTCCTCGACGCTAAAGAATTTAAGTACACCGATCACGGCGTTTGCCACGTAACCGATCATCACACCGATAATCAACAACGTGACATTTCCTTTTACCTTTTGGGAAACATACACGATCAGCGCCATCACGGATAAGGAACCGATCACGGCCGCTATCGATAAGGCGATCTCCCCCATAAAACCAAGTTTACTCAAGGCAACGCCCCCTAAACTACCGCTTAACAACACCACGAAAGCGACACCCATGCTCGCTCCCGAACTGATACCTAAGACCGAAGGTCCGGCCAATGGATTACGGAAAACGGTTTGCATCTGTAAGCCGCTGATGGATAAGCCTGCTCCCGCTACCAACGCTGTCAATGCCTGTGGTAGTCGGGATTTCCAGATAATATTCTGCCATGTAATAGGCTCATTTCCTGAATTCCAGATAATATGCCAAACCGATTGAAGAGGAATAGAGACTGACCCCAACACCAAATTCAAAAAGATTAGAACAAAAATAGCCGTGACAATCGCCAGCATCCATAGGGTATTTGAATGTCTCATCAGTGTTCCTTATTTAAGTCGAGAATAATAGACCGGCTCATGCTCCGGTAATAAATCCGGATGAAAGATATGAAGCAAATCCGCTAGGACGATCTCCGGTTCTGTCGGCATACTCTCATAAAACGGCGTGTTCTTCATATTACAATAGATAATCCCTTTCTCCCGGAACGCACGGAAATCCGCATAACGAGGATCTTGCTCTTTCAATGCCTCATAGCTAAACGTTCCCGGGAAACTATTCACGATACGCCAGAAATCAGCATCGTCCGCTTGGTTATAGACCGTCTCGAAGTCTAATGTAACACCACCGGATCGCTCATCGTCTTTCAAGAAATAATCAGCGCCGGCATCCTTGAAAAGCTGTGCCAAGAAACTCTTTCCTCCTACGGCATACCAGTTTCCACCCCGTAACTCGCCACTAAAAACGATCGGACGTTTTTTAACCTTGCCATCCGCCGTAAGTTCCTTTAATTCATTATACCTCTTCTCAATGGCGGCAAAACGCTCATTGCCCTCTTTCTCTACCCCTAACAACAAGCCTATGAACTTGATCCATTCAGCTTGTCCCAATGGCGTAGTCTCCTTATAACCCAAATGGGGAATCAAGGGGATACCCACGTCTTTCAGCGTCTCATAGCCTCCCCGCTTGAATGGCGATACAAGGATCAAATCAGGATTCATACTCATGATAACCTCGTTATCGAAATTTCCCTCTATACCGATCTTTGCGGTTTTACCTTCTTTCAGGCGTTCGTTCATCTCTTTATTGAACAAATGCCGTGTACTGGTAATCCCAACGACCTTATCCAAGGCACCCAATTTAATAAAATTCGATAATTGCAGGGAAGTCATACAGATAACGCTTCGGATAGGAAGCTCTATCATCGTATAATCAACGGGAATCCCCGTGGGTTTCGAACCTCTTTTTACGAACGCATAATGAAACGTGGTGCTTTCCTCGTTTTGAGGATCTTGAATATCAGCCAAGACATATTGATCCGCATAGGTAAGCTTGAATCCTTGGGCGTATAAAGGCTTAACCTGCTCTTGCGAGAATGCGGATTGCTCTACGGAAGCCGTCTTCCCTATTTCTCCTTTTTCACGGATACCTGAAGTACATGATAAAGTCAATACCGATAAAAGCAAGCATCCACCCGCTATAAACTTATTCATAATCCTTGTTTAATTGACAGTTGATCATTGACAGTTACTCTCGTCCTGCTCCACGGGACAGCAACATTTATTTATGAACCGGCAGGTCTTCTGACTTACTTCCATTCTGGACGCCTTCCCGATTACGAAACCAGTGGCCAAGGTATTGTCCGAATGTTTAGAAGTTCACAGCAGCGTGGTCTGTCCGGGATTCTCACCCGGTTCCCTTTTAATCCGCCTCCCGGAAAAAGAGATAAGCGGAGCCTGTTACAGCGACAAAAGTAGTAAGAATATTTGTATACATCCGCAATTTTAAGGACTTTTGCGTTTCAAATAAAAACAGATACACATGAATCATCCTATTCACTTCGTCTCATTAGGTCCCGGTGATCCGGAATTAATTACGCTGAAAGGGCTTAAAACATTACAAAAGGCTGATATTATCTATTGTCCTGCTACACAAGGCAAGCATGGAATCATATCTCGGGCGACGGATATATTGAAAGCTATTGAGGTAGACGAATCCTTGATCCATCCGTTTATTTTGCCAATGAGTAAGGAACGGACAGATGCGTTAAACGCTTATAACGAATTGTTTCTGGATGCCCAAGCTGAATATTTGAAAGGAAAACAAATCGTGATCGTCGCCGAGGGAGACGCTGGTTTTTATTCATCTATACAATATGTATACGATAAATTCGAGGAAGCAGGAATCCCGGTAGATCGAATCGCAGGAATTCCGGCATTTATAGCGGCAGGTGCCTTGGCCGGGATACATATCGTAAAACAAGAGGAGCAAATTAATGTAATCCCCGGGACTGCGTCGTTCGATGAACTTTCGGCAAAAATAGAAAATGGAATGATCATCGTCATCATGAAATTACCGGGTTGCCAAGAGGCTATTCATACTTGTATCCGGCAGTATGCGGATAAGGCGGTTTTTCATTATTTCGAGAATGTTGGAACAGGAAAAGAATATTATACTACTGATATCACCACTATACATTCCAAGGATTTCCCCTATTTCTCCCTACTGATTATCCAACCTCGCTAAAAGAAGAAGGCTGCCCGGAGAGTAACCAAACCCGGACAGCCCATCTTATTACGCTACATGCAATATATGCTTAAGCTGATCGATATGGAAACGAAGTGTATCCATATAAGGTTTCACTGAATTATGATACATGATCGCTTTTGCGTGCATATCTTCCAACTCGCTTACTTTACGGTTCGCCTCACGCATTTTACAAGCGTTGTAGCGAATACCCGATACATGTCCTTTGATATCCTCGATCGCTTGGTTTCCCCGGTTGAAGATAGACTCTGCTTCTTCCGGAGCGTATACCGTATAGGCTTGGGCAACGTCATCCAGTAATGCCTGTTGATAAGAGCCGGCTATCGGGAGCAATTGATGGATCGCATGATGACATAAAGAATGAACCTCGTTTTGAAGCTTCTTCAATTCTACTTCCCACTTTGATTCACATACTTCATCCAATTGTTTGACTTCCGCTACGACACGGCCGCTAAACAATTCCACTACCATCTTTTCCCATGCTTCTGCTACCCACGATTTAGTAGCAAATGTAACCTGACTAAATCTTACTGTTGACATAACCTTAAATTTACATATTATATTGCTAATGTTATTAATCTCTTATCTGTTTCAATTTATCACACTCAAATCATTTTATCTTTCTTTTTATCGTTGCGACACCACAAAATTAATCAAATTATCATAGATGGATAATTTTAAAGACTATTTTATAATTCTTTAAGAGTGCGACAAGCAAAACGTATGATTTTTGCAAAGTTCACTTTACAAAAAGTTTAATTTCAAGCCTAACAGCTATCACAAAAAGCAAGATCATCGCCATCTTCGCACAAAAATATCAAAATAACACAATCTTATTATTCCATAAAGGGGGAAAACCTTGTTCCGTATCATTTTGTTATTATAATAAATTAGATTTACTTTGTTCAAACTATATAAACTTACATAAAGCACATGAAATCGGACATTGAGATAGCAAGAGAAACAGACTTGCGTAAAATTAAGGAAGTTGCGACAACGTTAGGTATCCCTCGTGAGGAAGTACAAAATTATGGCAGGTATATTGCCAAGGTTCCTATTCATTTGATCGATAAAAAGCAAATGGACCAGCATAATTTAATTTTAGTGACCGCTATCACTCCCACTAAAGCGGGAATCGGAAAGACTACGGTTTCGATCGGTCTGGCTTTAGGGCTGAATAAAATAGGGAAGAAAGCGGTGGTCGCTTTACGTGAGCCGTCTCTTGGCCCGTGTTTCGGCATGAAAGGTGGTGCTGCCGGAGGTGGATATGCCCAAGTGCTTCCTATGGAAAACATCAACTTGCATTTTACAGGGGATTTTCATGCGGTTACTTCCGCCCACAATATGATTACCGCTTTATTGGATAACTATATTTATCAGACTCGCAACACCTGCGAGGGATTGAAGGAGATCAAATGGAAACGGGTTCTTGACGTAAACGACCGTAGCTTACGTAACATCGTATCGGGTCTAGGCGGCTCGGCGAACGGTGTCCCTACCGAGACCGGATTTGACATCACTCCCGCTTCAGAGATCATGGCGATCCTTTGCTTGGCTACGGATATAGAGGATTTGAAACGACGTGTCGGAAATATTTTATTGGGTTATACAAACGAAGATAAGCCTTTCACGGTAAATGATCTTGGCATAGCCGGAGCTATTACCGTATTGCTAAAAGACGCATTACTGCCGAACCTAGTACAAACAACGGAGAATACTCCCGCATTTGTACATGGAGGTCCTTTCGCTAATATCGCCCATGGATGTAATTCCATATTGGCCACCCAAATGGCTCTTACTTATGGAGATTATGTGATTACGGAGGCTGGTTTCGGCGCTGATCTGGGCGCAGAGAAATTCTTTAATATCAAATGTAGAAAAGCGGGGCTTTCACCGAAACTGACAGTCATCGTAGCGACTGCCCAGAGCTTAAAACTTCATGGTGGCGTTCCTGAAAAAGAAATCAAGGAACCGAATATCGAAGGATTAAAGAACGGATTCGCTAACTTAGATAAACACATTGAGAATATGAAGAGCTTCGGACAGCAAGTAATCGTGACTTTCAACCGTTTCGCTACCGATACGGACGAGGAGATCGCTTTAGTGGCTGAGCATTGCAAGGAAAAAGGGGTTGGATTCGCCATGAATAACGTTTTCTCCGAAGGAGGTGAAGGGGGTACGGAGCTTGCCCGCTTAGTGGTTGATACGATCGAAAATCATCCTTCCGCTCCTTTACAATATACATATGATCTGAATGATCCGATCCGTACGAAGGTACAAAAAGTGGCCCAGAAGATATACGGAGCCTCTTCGATTGTTTATACGACTTTGGCCGATAAAAAATTGCGTCAGATCGAAAGCTTGGGTATTTCCCATTATCCGATCTGCATCGCCAAGACTCAATATTCATTCTCTTCCGATCCGAAAGCTTATGGGGTCGCCAAGGATTTCGAACTAAAAGTACGAGATGTAATCATCAATAACGGAGCCGAGATGATCGTTGTCGTCATGGGCGAGATCATGCGTATGCCGGGGCTCCCTAAAGAGCCGCAAGCCCGAAAGATCGATATCGTGGATGGCATGATTGAGGGATTGAGTTAATAGACAGTAAAACAATTTAAATAAAAAAGGTACGCCTCACACATTCAGTAAGGCGTACCTTTTTTATAACCACTCTCGCCCCGAAACCGGGGGGCGATCAATAAGCTCTGGCGAACAGTACCCGGCAAGCCGACGGTTTACCTGTCACCATACACTTACCCGGAGTCTTATCACCAGCTAAAGGAATACAGCGGATCGTAGCTTTCGTCTCGTTCTTGATCAATTCTTCTGTTTCCGGGGTTCCATCCCAGTGGGCCATGATGAAGACGCCATCCTCGATCTTCTCCTTAAATTCCTCATACGTATCTACGTTTATGATGTTATCCTCACGGTGATCGTACGCTTTCTTGAAGATATTCGCTTGGATTTCCTCCAACAGATTCTTCACGTATTCCTCAATGCCATCACAAGTGATCGTTTCCTTCTCCAAAGTATCACGGCGCATCACCTCGATTGTATTATTTTCCAAATCACGACCACCCATAGCCAAACGCACGGGAACACCTTTCAACTCGTACTCAGCGAACTTCCAGCCCGGCTTCTTATTATCAGCGTCGTCATATTTCACGGAGATACCCAACGCCTTCAACTTAGCCACGATACCAGCGACCTTCTCGCTGATCTGCGCTAATTGCTCAGCGCTACGATAAATCGGGACGATCACAACCTGAATCGGAGCCAAATGAGGAGGCAATACCAAACCGTTATCATCGGAATGAGACATTATCAACGCACCGATCAAACGTGTGGAAACTCCCCAAGAAGTAGCCCAAGCATAGTCGCTCTTGCCGTTCTTGTCGATGAAAGTAACGTCGAAAGCCTTACCGAAGTTCTGTCCCAAAAAATGGGAAGTTCCCGCCTGCAAGGCTTTTCCATCCTGCATCATCGCCTCGATCGTATAGGTATCCAAAGCACCGGCGAAACGCTCGCTCTCAGACTTCACGCCCTTTATTACTGGCATTGCCATATAATTCTCAGCGAAGTTCGCGTAAACCTCTTGCATCTTCTTAGCTTCTATCTCCGCTTCTTCACGAGTAGCGTGAGCGGTATGGCCTTCCTGCCACAAGAACTCAGCCGTACGAAGGAACAAGCGAGTACGCATCTCCCAGCGCATCACGTTCGCCCATTGGTTGCACAAGATAGGCAGGTCACGGTAAGACTGAATCCAGTTACGGTATGTATTCCATATAATGGTCTCCGAAGTCGGGCGAATGATCAATTCCTCTTCCAGTTTAGCTGCCGGATCTACGACAACCCCCGTACCGTCATGATTTGTCTTCAAACGATAGTGAGTAACCACGGCGCACTCCTTGGCGAACCCTTCTACGTGCTCAGCTTCTTTGCTTAAGAAAGACTTCGGGATCAGCAAGGGGAAATAAGCGTTCACATGACCGGTTTCCTTGAACATATCGTCTAGGATACGTTGCATCTTCTCCCAGATAGCGTATCCGTAAGGCTTGATCACCATACAACCACGCACGGCGGAATTCTCCGCCAAATCTGCCTTAATTACCAAATCTTGGTACCACTGCGAATAGTTTACACTTCTCGGTGTAAGTTCTTTCAGCTCTTTTGCCATTTCTTTATATTTCTAAATTATACTGTTTTCCTTAATCTGAATAAGTAATGGGTTGCAAAGGTAAGAAATAATCGTATATCTTTGTAAAAACTATATATAGATAATATCATGAATATACACAAGATCACACGTTACTTACTTATGTTATGTACATTTACGTTCTTAACTCTCACGGCGAAAGGGCAAGATGGAGAGCCTTTGCGACTGGCCGTGGCAGGGGTATCCCACGGACATCTATGGGAGGTGATAAGCCGTTTGGATAGAGGCGATTTCAAGATTGTAGGAGTCGCCGAGAAAGATGATTACTTACGGGAACATAACGGTCTGCGGGATAAGCTGGATCCTAACCTATTCTATGCGGACCTTGGCGAGATGCTGGATAAGACCCATCCGGAGGCGGTCATCGTATACGAGCCGATCCACGACCATCTTCGTGTGGTAGAGGCTTGCGCACCGAGAGGCATACATGTTATGGTAGAAAAGCCATTGGCCGTCAATAACGAACATGCTACCCGAATGGCATCGCTCGCCCGTGAGAAAAATATCTTGTTGCTTACCAACTACGAGACTACGTGGTATAATACCAACCATGAGGCATTCCGCCTTATTGACAGCGGTGCTATCGGGAAGATCGATCGTATCAACGTATACGACGGGCATCAAGGTCCCTTCGAGATCAACTGCGGAAAAGAGTTCACGGACTGGTTAACCGACCCCGTGCTGAATGGCGGCGGGGCGGTTATCGATTTTGGATGTTACGGAGCCAACTTAGCCACCCGTCTCATGAAAGATGAAAAGCCCCTTAGCGTATACGCTGTACTACGGCAGAATAAACCGAATCTTTATCCCAAGGTAGACGATGACGCAACTATTATCGTGGAATATCCTTCCGCAACCGTCCAGATCATGGGATCATGGTGTTGGCCGATGGGTAGAAAAGATATGCATATCTATGGCGACAAAGGATATATTTACCAAGATACACCTAAGGAAATGCGAATTTATACCAACGGAAAGGAGCGCCAAGAAATAGCACCTTCCTTGAACGCTCCTTATAATGATTCCTTTTATTTCTTGAAAGCCGCCGTCCGTAAAGAGATTGACGTACCTCCCACGGACCTTTCCTCGTTGGAGAATAACCTAATGGTAGTACGGATATTGGACGCTGCCATTCAAAGCGCAAAATCTAAAGCGGTTATCCAGCTCTTTTGAGAGTTTAAAACACCTCTTTCCAATGTTTTAGATTCGTATCGATGGTATCCAAGACCTCCTTGCTTCGCCCCTCCATCATTAACTTATACATGGTTTGGGCAAAACCAAGCATTTGGGAGAACTCAATCTTGGGAGGCATCGCTAATGCGTTCGGATCGGTCATGATGTTAACCAAGGCCGGTCCGTCAGCGTTAAACACTTTCTGCAAGGTGGGGAATACATCGTCGGGGTTGATCACGTTGTAGCCCGCCATTCCCATTGAAAGGGCGACCCGGGCGAAATCCGGGTTCAGCATCGTGGTCTGCCAATCCGGCAGTCCGGCTACCTCCATCTCAAGTTTTACCATTCCTAGGGAACGGTTATTAAACACGATTAATTTAATCGGCAAATGGTATTGCACGATCGTAGCAAGGTCGCCCAACAACATTGAGATACCTCCATCACCACACAACGCCACGACTTGCCTGCCGGGATAAGCCAATGCCGCCCCTATCGCTTGCGGCATGGCGTTCGCCATCGAGCCATGATTGAATGATCCCAACATCTTCCGCATACCCGTAGCTTGCAAATAGCGGGCACCCCATACACAAGTCATACCCGTATCCACGGTAAATATGGCGTCGTCCGAGCTAAGCTCGTCTACGACCGAGATCACGTACTCTGGCTGTATCTTCTCTTCTTTCCCCCGGACAGCGGCGGCAGAACGGAGATTTTCCCGAACTTTCTCATATTTAGCCAACTGTTCCCGCAAGAAACTATCATCTTCTTTCTGGTGAATCAACGGAATCAACTCATCCAAAGTATCCTTCACATCGCCACAAAGCCCCATTTGTATCTTGGCACGACGCCCCAGACGATTCGGATTGATATCCACCTGTACGATCGTGTTGCTCTCTGGCATGAATGCCTCGTATGGAAAATCGGTTCCCAACAACACCAACACCTCTGCCTCGTGCATACTATAATAGCCGGAAGGCATGCCCAATAGACCGGTCATCCCCACCTCGTTCGGATTATCGTATTGGATCTCCATCTTACCCTTGAAAGAATAGGCTACCGGAGCATTCAGTAATTTAGCCAACTGCACCAATTCCGGATGGGCATCTTTCGCCCCTATTCCACAATAAAGTGTCACTTTCTTTGCGTTATTCAACAAATCCGCTAATTCCCGGATTTCCTGTTCGGCGGGACAAACCCGTTGTCGCGTAGGAAAAGAAAAGGTAGAGGACAAACCCGCTGTAGCATTCTCTGCCGCCAAGTCACCGGGAAGTCCGATCACCCCGACCCCACGTGATGAGATCGCCGCTTGCATAGCGCCTTGAAGCATCCGGGGAAATTGTTCCGGCGTAGTGGCTACTTGGTTATAATAGCTACAATCATCGAATAATTTGATCGTATTTGTCTCTTGGAAATATTCCGTACCAAACTCCCGGGAAGGGATCGTGGAAGCGATCGCCAAGACCCGTGCTCCGGATCGTTGGGCATCATACAGCCCATTAATTAAATGTACATGCCCGGGGCCACTACTACCTGCGCAACAAGCCAACTCGCCTGTCAACTGGGCCTCCGCCGCAGCGGCATAAGCCCCCGTTTCCTCATGACGGACATGAATCCACCGCAATCTGCCGTTTTTCCGAACAGCCTCGTTCACCTCATTCAGGCTATCGCCTGTCACGGCGTATATACGTCGTACGCCTGCTTTTTCCAGCGTATCCACTAACTGGTCCGCAACTTTCTTCGCCATAGTTTAAACTCTTCTTTTTATTTTATAAGAAAACTATCAAGGGCTGGAGAAAGTTTTTGGAAAGGCTGATTTTTATTTGATGCAATCCGTCAATGTTCGTAAAAAAGCGACAATCGCAGTCTCCTCTTCCTGAGATAAAGCTAAGTTCCCCAGTTCATCCTTATTTACGGTCTCGGGATATTCCGCCGGGGGGAAATCCTCTACATCCCTTACATTATGAAGCTAAATAGACACTTCACGACCCCTTCCGAGGTGATACGGGCGTATTTATCGGCAAAACCTTTTTCCGGGATATGGCATATAGTAAACATATCACCAAATGTACGATTTATTTCTCAAGATATATGAGCGATGGCCTCTATTTATGGAGAGACATCCCCATGTAGATACCGATGCAATAAGGAATTAACCAGATGAACCACACAACAATGCTAAATCTGTTGAAATGCTGCTTGGCTTTTAACGAACCTTTAAAGTAAGTCCAAATCGCCCAGATCGCATGGATTAGCATCAAGCAAATAGCGATAATTCCCGTTACGGTATGCGCCGTATCATGCAGATGGGTCAGCTGGGCGATATGCTCCATCAAGCCCGTTCCAATAGCGTCCGCATAAAGTCCTAATACAAAAAACCAAAGATGCCACGCTTTTAACTGTCCTTGGAAACGCTCGCCCCAGACCCCGATCGTATAGCATATCAAGGCGGATGATATGACACAAATAGCCGTAATCAGTAAATGAATATCAAGTTGATTGAATACCATATTTTTCCTTTTTCAAAAAGAACAGAAGCTTCCTAAAAAAGTTCAGGCTATTGGCAAAGAATTCATACATTCGCGTGTCTAAATAAAAACGACAGGGCAATCCCGTTGAAAAATATGAAACAAAATATACTCGCTCTCTATCTGATCAAGTTATCCAAATGGTTCTCGCTCGTAATGCCTATCATTGTCCTTTTCTATGAGGATCATGGGTTAGGATTGCAAGACGTATTTATTTTGAAGAGTGTCTACTCGGTCGCCGCTGTCGCTTTGGAGATTCCCTCGGGCTACCTTGCGGACGTATGGGGGCGTAAGAAATGCTTGATTCTAGGTTGTATACTTTTCTTTGGAGGGTACCTATGTTATTCTTTCACCTCCACTTTCACGGCATTTCTCTTTGCCGAGATCCTGTTGGGAACCGGGCAAACCTTGGTCAATGGAGCGGATTCGGCGCTGCTCTACGATACAACCGTACGATATAAAAAAGAAGAACTTTACTTGCGGTACGAGGGACGTATCACGATGATCGGTAATTTCGCCGAGGCCATCGCCGGGATATTCGGTGGATTGCTGGCCGCCTATTCCTTGCGATTGCCGTTTTACGCCCAAGCGTTTGTCGCCTTTATCGGCATTCCGGCGGCATTCGCTTTGCAGGAATTCAATACTAAGAGCAAGGTGCAGAACCCGGTTTCCGAGATTCTCCGCATCTTGAAATATTCCTTGGTCACGAACCGTAAGCTATGCTATAACATCATGTTCTCCGGTATCATCGGAGCCGCTACATTAACGATGGCATGGTTCGTGCAGCCCGTATTGATGAAGTTGGAAACCCCGACCTCCTATTACGGTGTCATTTGGACCGTGCTCAATCTGACTGTGGGATTGTCCGCCCTCTATTCTGATCAGGTAGAGCGGTATTTCGGGATGCGTAAATCAAACACGTTTATACTACTTATAATCGTAGGTGGATATATATCGCTCGCTTATAACCTTACTTATTGGGGATTAGCGATCTTGTTCATTTTCTATATAGTCCGGGGCTTCGCCACACCGATTTTGAAAGGTTACATTAATCAAATGACCTTCTCGGAGATGCGGGCTACGGTCTTGTCGATCCGTAACTTTGTGATCCGCTTGATATTCGCTGCCATCGCCCCATTTATAGGTTGGCTAAATGATTTCTATTCTTTACGTGTCGCCCTGTTAGTTTCCGCCGGAATTATTGCCATACCCGGAATTTTATTCTTAGTTTTGCAATTCCGTAAAGCAGATTAAAAATATAATAGCATGAAAAGACAACTTATGACCGGACTGTTTGCCGCTTTGACTTTCACAGCGGTAGCCCAGTCGAATGAGTGGCGAAACCCCGAGGTCAACGCCGTAAACCGTGCCCCGATGCACGCCAATTTCTTCGCCTACGAGAACGCCGAGATGGCAGCGAAGGACGCCAAGGAACAATCCCGGAACTTCATGACCTTGAATGGCCCTTGGAAATTCTTTTGGGTAAAGAACGCCGATGCTCGTCCTACCGATTTCTGGAAGACCGACTACAACGACAAAGGATGGAACAATATGCCTGTGCCCGGTGTATGGGAACTAAACGGATATGGAGATCCTCTCTACGTAAACGTTGGTTACGCTTGGCGTGAGCAATTCAAGAACAACCCGCCCGAGGTCCCTACCGTTAACAACCATGTGGGTTCCTACCGTCGTGAGATCATGGTCCCTGCCGACTGGAACGGAAAAGAAATCATCGCTCATTTCGGCTCCGTTACCTCCAATATGTATTTGTGGGTAAACGGGAAGTACGTAGGCTATAGCGAAGATAGCAAGCTGGAAGCAGAGTTTAACTTAACTCCTTACCTGAAACCGGGACAAAAGAACCTGATCGCTTTCCAAGTATTCCGCTGGTGTGATGGTACTTATCTGGAAGACCAGGATTTCTTCCGTTACAGCGGTGTCGGACGTGATTGTTATTTATACGCCCGTAACCAAAAGCAACAGATCGCCGATATACGTGTGACTCCGGATCTGGACGCTCAATACCAAAATGGCTCGTTGGCTGTCAACCTGACCATGAAGGGTAAAGGTACGGTAGAGCTTGAGTTATTGGATGCCCAAAACAAAGCCGTCGCTACCCAATCCTTGAACGCTTCCGGAAAGATCAGCACGACGATCGAAGTTGCCTCTCCCTACAAATGGACCGCGGAGACTCCGTATCTATATACTTTGCGGGCTACTTTAAAAGAGGGCGGCAAAACAATCGAGGTAATCCCCGTAAAAGTAGGTTTCCGTAAGATCGAATTAAAGAACGCCCAGATACTCGTGAACGGGCAACCGGTTCTTTTCAAGGGTGCCGACCGTCACGAGATGGATCCCGATGGCGGTTATGTCGTTTCACGCAAACGCATGATACAGGACATACAGATCATGAAGAAATTCAATTTGAACGCCGTTCGTACCTGCCACTATCCCGATGACAACTTCTGGTACGATCTTTGCGATAAATACGGTATCTATGTCGTAGCCGAAGCCAATATAGAGTCTCACGGAATGGGATACGGTGAGGAGACGTTAGCCAAGAACCCATCTTATAAGAAAGCGCATCTGGAACGTAACCAACGTAACGTCCAACGTGGCTTCAACCATCCGAGTATCATCTTCTGGTCCTTGGGTAACGAGGCTGGATACGGTCCTAACTTCGAGGCCGCTTACGACTGGATCAAGAACGAAGACCCCAGCCGTGCCGTACAATACGAACAGGCCGGAAAGAACGGAAAGACCGATATCTTCTGCCCGATGTATTACAACTACGAGGATTGCGCTAAATACAGCGAGGATAACTCCATGCAAAAGCCTTTGATACAATGTGAATACGCTCATGCCATGGGTAACTCTCAAGGAGGTTTCAAGGAATATTGGGATTTGATCCGTAAATACCCGAAATATCAAGGGGGCTTCATCTGGGACTTCGTGGATCAATCCGTGCGCTGGACCGGCAAGAACGGGAAAATGATTTATGCTTACGGCGGCGATTTCAATAAGTTCGACGCTAGCGATAATAACTTCTGCGATAACGGCTTGATCAGCCCGGATCGTGTTCCGAACCCGCATATGTACGAGGTGGGGTATTACTACCAAAATATCTGGACAATCCCCGGCGATCTGGCGAAGGGCGAAATCAAGGTCTACAACGAGAATTTCTTCCGTGACCTCTCCGCTTATTATCTGGAATGGGAAATGCTGAAAGGCGGCAAGGTTGTTCGTAGCGGACGTGTCGATGACCTGAAAGTAGCTCCCCAGCAAACATCAACGATCCGATTGGATCTAGGCGAGACTTGCCAATGTGCGGAATGGTTGCTGAACGTATCTTATAAACTGAAGAACCGTGAGGGCTTATTACCCGTCGGACATACCGTAGCCAAGGATCAGCTGACGTTGAACCCGTACAAGGCTCCATCTATGGAATTGAAAAACGTGGAAACAACCAATATCGAAACCAAGGCTCCAGTCGTACAAGACAACGACGCCAATTACCTGATCGTGGAAGGTTGTGGTTTCCGTACCGAATTCAATCGCGAGAATGGTTACCTGATCAAATACGAGGTAAACGGACAAGACATGATCAAGGAAGGAGAGGCTTTGGCTCCTAACTTCTGGCGCGCGCCGACAGACAATGATTTCGGAGCCGGCCTACAGAAAAAGTACGCCGCATGGAAGAATCCGGAAATGAAGCTGACTTCTCTTAACCAACGGATGGAGAACAAGCAAGTGATCGTAGAGGCCGTTTACGATATGCCGACCGTATCCGCCAAGTTGAACTTGACGTACGTGATCAATAACAAGGGTGCGATCAAGGTTACCCAGAAAATGACAGCAGACAAGAATGCCAAGGTATCCCCCATGTTCCGCTTCGGTATGCAAATGCCGATGCCGAGATATTTCGAGAATATCAAATACTACGGCCGTGGTCCCGTGGAGAATTATATCGACCGCAAGGGTAACGCGGACTTGGCTATTTACCGCCAGACCGTAGACGAGCAATTCTATTCGTATATCCGTCCGCAAGAGAATGGAACGAAATCGGATATCCGCTGGTGGAAAATGCTGAACGAGGCTGGCAACGGTATCGAGGTCGTAGCCTCTGCCCCATTCTCCGCTTCCGCTTTGCATTATACGATAGAGTCTTTGGACGACGGTGCCCGAAAGGATCAAAGACACTCTCCAGAAGTAGAGGAAGCCGACTTGACAAACCTTTGTCTCGATAAGGTACAGATGGGATTAGGCTGTGTAAATAGCTGGGGAACTATCGCACTCCCGGAATACCAGATTCCTTACGGCGACTATGAGTTCACGTTCATTCTTACTCCGGTAAAACATAGCATCGAGATCGAGTAAAACGAATCTTTTATCTAGTGAGAGATATATGAAAGAAGGGGAAAGCAATAGATGTTTTCCCCTTCTCACGTTTTCTATCATCACTATTCTTTAACAGGCACAGCCTACAAAATCCCTGAACAGCTCCACCCCCTTTATCAGCGAGGAACGTGGACAAGCGATATTCCAACGCATGAAGCCTTCGCCTTCTGCTCCATACATCGTTCCGGCATTGAGCCATAGCTTCGCTTTCTCGATCAGCAAGTGCTCCAATTCTTCCGATGATTTACCTAACTTACGGCAATCCATCCATACAAGATAAGTGCCTTCCAACAAGGTTATCGGAAAGTCCGGCAGATATTTCCCGCAAAAATCTTTCATGTATAAGTAATTCTGCCATAAATAATCGATCAGTTGCGACAGCCATTCCTCTCCCTCATTATAGGCCGCTATGGTAGCTATTACACCAAAAGGATTCACATCGCATACCTCGTTGATATTGATTGCCCGGTCTATCTTCCGACGTAGGTTCTCATCGGAACACACGATATTGGCGATCTGTAATCCAGCTATATTGAAAGCCTTACTAGGTGACAGGCATGTTACGGAATGCCGTAGGAATTCTTCCGAGATAGATGCGAACGGCGTAAAAGTATATTCCGGAAATACGAGTTCGCAATGTATATCATCCGATACGACTGTTAAACCATTACGGATACATATCTCGCCGATATGACTTAATTCCTCACGTGTCCATACCCTTCCAGCGGGATTATGAGGATTACACAACAACATGACCTTTACCCTCGGATCAGCGGCTTTTCTCTCCAAATCCTCATAATCAATCGTGAATGTATCATGGGCATAAGACAAAGGGTTGCGGATAATCTCACATCCGTTATTGCGGATGGATGAGAAAAAACAGTTATAAACCGGAGTCTGCACCAGTACTTTATCACCCGGCTCGGTCAACGCTTTGATAACGGCGGAAATAGCCGGAACAACACCGGAGGTATAAATCATCCATTCTTTCCGTATTTGCCATCCATGCCGACGTTCAAACCAACCTGTCACCGCTTCGTAATATGCATCCGGCACTTGGGTATAACCGAAAATACCATGTTCTACACGTTGCCGTAAAGCTTCGATAATAACGGGTGCCGTACGGAAATCCATATCGGCCACCCACATCGGTAGTACATCCGTGCCCACGGCACTATCCCATTTATAAGAGTTCGTACCGGTACGAGGCACTATTTCATCGAAGTTATATCTCATATTCTTTATGCGGAAAAGCAAGTACGTTCATTCCATAGCCTCAGTTGGCAATTACCCGGAGCCTTGATGTTCTCGTCGAGGATTACCTCACCATAACTTTCGGCGGTGATACTTCCCGTACGGGGATTCTTCACGCTACGGATCGAGCTGTTGATAGTCGCCTGCACGGAACTGTATTCAAAGGCTAGATCGCAATCATCTGCCATCGTACAGTTCTCCATCATAAGATCGTGGGCGTAACAAAGCGGCTGCGTACCCGAGATCTTGCAATTTACCAAACGCAGGTTCTTCGAGTGCCACCCCAAGTACTCGCCGTTAATCTCGGAATCGTATACGGTAACATTCTCCGTATTCCAGAAAGCGTCTTTCGAGTTGATGACCGCATTACGGATTTCCACGTTCTTACAATACTGGAACGAGTAGTTTCCATTTTGAGCGTAGTTCCGGATTTTAATGTTCTCGCCGTGCATAAATAAATAATCAGCATGATCTATTTGCACATTTATCAATTCCACGTTCCGGCAATGCCAAAGGGTTTCTTGAGCATTGGGTAGTTGTACGTTTTCCAGTCTGATACCGTCCATCTCCCGAAACATCTTTGGGGCTTCCACCCGTGTATCCGTCATCACTAGATTTTGGGAGTACCATAATGCGGCACGTCCACCTTCGGTAAACAGGCTATTCTTGATGGTGAAGCCATCCACGTGCCAAAACGGATATTTACCCTCAAAACGACAGCCTACGGCTATGATATTGCTACACTCTTTCAATGCCGACTCCCCGGCATGAATAACGACATTGTCTAATTGTAAATCGTGAGAGGCGAACAAAGGGCGCTCACCACTAAATTCCATATTCTTTATCTGTTGCATAATGGATCTTATTTGAAGTTTTCTACAAAGAACCGTTCAATCTTATCGAAGGGAATGACATTCATCTGATCGTACAAATCCACATGATTCGCTCCGGGTATAATTAGCAATTCCTTGTTATCACCTTTCAGTTTCTTGAAAGCATCCTCGCTGAAGTAACGTGAATGCGCTTTCTCTCCATGAATAATCAATACGGCGCTACGAATCTCGTCACTATACGAGAGTATAGGCATATTGATGAAAGATAAAGCCGAGGTCTTGTTCCATCCGCCATTCGAGTTGAGCGAACGCTTGTGGTAACCACGCTTCGTCTTGTAATAAGCGTAGTAGTCTTTCAAGAATTGAGGCGCATCGTCGGGTAACGTATCGGGTAAGCCTCCCGCAAGGGCATATGAGCCGTACTTTGCGTCAGCGGTACGCTGTTCATTGAGTTGCTTGCGCAATTCATAACGTGCGTCGGTATCCATCGCATCAAAATAGCCATTAGCGTTCACACGGCTCATATCGTACATCGTAGAGGTAACGGTCGCTTTGATACGAGTATCGATAGCCGCCGCATTAAGAGCCATGCCTCCCCATCCGCAGATACCGAGGATACCGATATGTTCCGCATCCACATCATCACGTGTCGAAAGGAAATCGACGGCCGCACAGAAATCTTCCGTATTGATGTCGGGAGAAGCTACATAACGAGGCTCTCCGCCACTCTCGCCTGTATATGACGGATCGAAAGCGATCGTCAGAAATCCACGTTCCGCCAATTCCTGCGCATATAAACCCGAGGATTGTTCCTTCACGGCACCGAACGGACCGCTAATAGCGATAGCAGGCAATTTTCCATCCGCATGCTTGGGTTTGTACATATCGGCGGCAAGCGTAATGCCATAGCGATTACGAAAAGTAACTTTACTATGGCTCACCTTGTCACTCTGTGGGAATACTTTATCCCACTCCTTAGTTAGATTCAAATTCTTGTCCATTGTATGACCGGTATTAAATTGATTGTCTGTAGCGAACAGATTTCCCGTAGCGCAAAAGCATATGGCTATTGCCGTACATAATTCTCTTAATGACTTCTTCATGTCGTTCCTTGTTTATTTTTACGATGGCAAAGATAGAAGCTCAAATAGCATCCCTTTGTAGATAAATTACGGATGTCATGACCTCAATTACAGGTTTTGCGGAATCAGCCAGAAAACCTGTAAATACACATAATCCGTAACAATGGTTATATAATCTGTAATTAGGGTTATAACTATATATGAATTATCCTCTATTTTCGCGTACAGAATTATTGATTAAATACGTACGGCTTATGGATAAGATACTTAACTTAGATAGTGTAGACCTATATAACAAACTATATGGCCTCGAAACCCTAAATCCGCTTGTCAGTGTCATAGATTTGAATAAAGCGACGAGTAGTGTAGATCTCATCCGCTTCAATTACGGCATCTATGCGCTGTATCTAAAACTAGAGAAAGCCTGCGATATCAAATACGGACGCCAGACATACGATTACCAAGAAGGCACGATCGTTTGCTTCGCCCCCGGGCAAACAGCGGAAACAAACCCGACCACCGATAAAGTCCAAGTAAACGCACATGGTATTCTTTTTCATCCCGATTTACTGCGTGGAACGTCACTCGGAAAGAGTATCAAGAAATATACGTTCTTTTCTTACGAGGTAAACGAGGCGTTACACCTCTCGGAAGAAGAAAGATCTATCGTGATGGATTGCCTGAAGATTATCCGTATGGAACTGGAGCATGGCGTGGATAAACATAGTAAAACCTTACTTGTAAACCATATCGAACTGCTACTTAATTATTGTATGCGTTTTTATGAAAGGCAGTTCATCACCCGAGGCAAGACAAACCGGGATGTGCTGACACGTTTCGAAAATCTATTGGATGAGTATTTCGAAAGTGCACTCGCCGAACAGGACGGATTGCCTACGGTGAAATACTTTGCCGACAAGCTTTGCCTCTCATCGAACTATTTCGGTGACATGTTCAAGAAGGAAACCGGCAAATCACCGCAGGAATACATCCAAGAGAAAGTAATCGAGCTAGCCAAAGAACGTATCTCCGACACGGCGGACACAGTCAGCCAAATCGCATATTCCCTCGGTTTCCAATATCCGCAGCACTTCTGTCGGCTATTCAAGAAACGGGTAGGATACACGCCAAGTGAATACCGTGCGCAGATCGGTCTATCAACGAATCTATAGAAGGCGTTCAAGAAGATGTTAGATATTAAGACCGTATATGAATGTAACCGGTGCTTGGGATGCAAGACGCTGCACCCACAAGTAAGCCTCATCAATCTAGAGAGCCCGAACCTAGAGCAAGAGGCCGTAAAGTTCGAGTTCTATGCGATTCTCTTGATAGAAGACTGCCCGGACGGTTGTTATTGTTGCGGACGTAAGTATTACGATTATTCCAACGCTACGATGGTATTCCTTACTCCCGGTGAGATTTTCCGTATGAGCGAGAATAATACGTTACCCGACAAAGGGTACCTTTTAGCGTTCCATCCCGACCTATTGTTCCGCACGTCATTGGACAACCATATTAAGAACTATACCTTCTTCGCTTATAATAAGGAAGAGGCGCTGCATCTCTCCCAACGTGAGACAGCCAAAGTTACGTGTTGTCTGGAAAACATCGAGGACGAGCTTCACCATGCCATCGATACACACAGTGGTACCATTCTATCCCGCCACATTGAATTATTATTGGATTATTGTACACGCTATTATGAGCGACAGTTCATTACCCGGGAGAATAAGAACAAGGCTATCTTGGAGAAATTGGAAAGGCTCCTCGACGAGTATATCATTTCCGGCAAATTAGAGAACGGCCAGCTACCCACCATCGAATATTGTACGGCAGAACTGAATCTTTCTGTCGCTTACTTCAACGACCTGTTAAGATTCGAGACCGGCAAAACGCTGGAGGAATATTTTCAGTTCAAACGGTTGAGTGTGGCTAAGACAATGCTACTGAAAAACGGTAATACTCCCGCTCTGGTAGCACGGCAACTAGGTTATCCGAACGTACAGTATTTCAGCCTTATATTTAAGAAGATTACAGGCATCGCCCCCAGTGAATATCCATATGCGCAAAACTAAGAAACGGAAGGAATGCCCTCCTTCCGTTTCTTAGAATAACATTATTTTCCTAGCTTCTTTTCCAGCATCTTCATAAAATATCCCCCGACAACCGAACGGGCTTGAAAACCTCGTTGCGTACCATCGGAAGTAAAATGCCAATCGCTTAGAGGAACACGTGAAGTCGTCTCGTTGGCATAGTTCCAGACCGGAATCATCAACGTATTAAAATCCTCCATCGATCCGGTCAAACAAGCGGACCATAAAATCCAGTCGGACTTCGTATAATCCTTCCGGTTATCCAACGGCAAACCGTATTTATTTTGCTTTGTCTTGTAATAAGCCATTTCCATAGCGGCAACCTCTTTCGGGAAGATATTCAAGTCCAGCAAGCGATCCCATACCAAGTTGTATTTCTGGCTCCAAGTACCCGGCTTATCGAAAGTCAAGCGGTAATGATCGCCATCATCTGCCATTTTTACCCACTTAGCGGCCATCTCACGGGCGGCTTCCGTATATTGCCTAGCGATATCCGTCTTGCCTAACATCTCCGCCAATTTCCCGTAGCCGGCAACTCCCATAATTGCCTTGATGGACAAATTCGTGTTATGGGCGAAATGCCCGGCGAAATCATCCGTACAAAGTTGGTTCTTCGGATCAAGGCCTTCCTTCAACAAGTAATTCGCCCATGTAGTCAAAACCTCCCAATGTTGGGCGGCATAATCGGCATTACCATCCACTATCGCTATGGCGGTCGCTAACACAAGCATATTACCACTTTCTTCCACGGGCATATCGCCACCGTAGGTTTGACCGTTCGCAACCGGATATGTACCCACGTCGTGAGCCGGGAAAGGTTTCTTCCACAGTCCGCTCTCGCTATAATAGAAAATAGGGTTCATCATTCCTTTCAACAAATCCGTATTGTACACTAAGAATAAAGGAGCGGAAGGATACGTTATATCCACCGTTCCGATAGAACCGTTGCTGAAATTTTCTTTAGAGAGGAATAAGAGAGTCCCTTCTTTATCAGTCACCAATTTATGGGCGGCGATCGCCTGCCGATATGCGATAGCGCATAACTCGGCGTACTTCTTCCCTCCTACGGCACTCGTCTCGCTCATCAAAGAAGAATCGAAGGAACCGCAACGCCGCATCAGATCCTCGTAAGAAGCCTCCCCTTTCTCAAACGCCTGATGAATATCCACTTTCCCGTCGTGCTTCCAATAAGGCATCCGGTTGTCTTGGAAATACTGGATCGAATATAAATCATCGTAACCGATCATCAAATGTCCGGAGACGGTTTCCTTGGAGACCTTGCCGATCGGGTCCGTATAAGCGAGGACTGTCATTTGCTCACGCATATCCGAAGAGATACTTTGCGATCCAGCCGGTAAATTACCAGTAGTCATGAAAGCTTTCTTCGTAGCATAATACTCGTTGATCGTTGCGGAGACTCCCGGTTTCTTTGGGATAGCCAAATAGAAATATCCCCAGTCAATCCGTACATCATCCCCGGTTTTCGCCAGAACCTCTTGATCGATTGTTCCTGTCTTTAGGTAAATTAAATTAGGGGTTTCCGTTTTCTCAAAAGTCACCTCTTGATCGATCGTATTCACGGCCCATTGCGGCGTGGCTTCCATATATAATTGCACGTCGTGATCTTTACCGTCGATGGAGCGGACTTGATAGGTTATATAATTAAACGGAGAAGTCATAGCCTCCAGATCATTCAGCAAGAAGGGAGCCGTGAAAATCAAGTCCAGACTTACACCACCGCACTCAAAGGTGTAGAATGTTTGCGTAGGCATCACGTTCACGGATTTCTGGATCGCTTTCTCATCGAACGTATCTCCTCGTTTCACCTTCCGCATGATTCCCATATCCACATAAGCGCCTCCCCCATTGTTCCGGCAATGAGCGGCCAACACGTTACCCGTAGGCTTCAAGTTTTCCGCCACCGCTTCCGGTATCTCTTTCAGCAAATCATAGTCCAGACCATTCCCTGCCACGGCGATTTGCTTTCCATTTAGATACACCTCGATATTATCATCGTGCGAATATTGGAGGTAGAGGGCATCCTTTCGCGCATCCGAAGGCCAGTCAAACGTACGACGTACCCAGATATCTCCTGTAGACCAAGGCGTGGAACGATTCGGATTATCTTCCGTTCCGAAAGCGGCTTTTCCCTGCTTCCAACCTTTCGGATCATAAGCCTCGGCGAACCAATCACCGGCAGGCTGAGACATCGTATAATCGGCCTCCCATAGGCCATCCGAGGCCGTACCGATCACCGAGGTCACCTGCATATCATCCATTCCCATGAAACGGTATGATTTACCATCTACCCGTATACCGCCTAGAAGCGGATAATCACGGCCGGTCCAATGCCGTACCGACTCATCATTCAATTGATCGGCAAACGACCATGCGCTTGTATAAGGATCGATCGTGACCAAAGGTACGGCAGGGGCACGCAAAGAGTTCTCTGCCGCCGCCGTATAGACTTCAGAAACTTTCACCTGCGTACAACTCAATAAGGCCGTACAACAAGATAAAGCCAATAAATAGTTTTTCATCTGCTTACTTTACGGTTTTATGAATGGCCTCCAGCACGATCTTCTCCATGATCTTATAGCCTTCCAAGGTAGGATGCACACCATCTTTCGACAGGTTAGCGGGCAATCCGTTTCGCTCATCTTTCATGGCGGAATGATAATCCACGTACGTCAAGCCATTCTTATCCGCATACTCCTTGATCCACTTATTGAGCTGGATAACCTTATCGGCCGGCTTCATACCCGGTCTCCAAGGAAAATCGTATGCCGGCATCACGGAACAAAAAATCACCTTTATATTATTTACTTTCGCCAATTCCGCCATGGAGACCAAGTTACCATACACGTTCTCTAAAGCGATCACGCCGTTATTGTGGGCGATATCATTGATACCCGCCATAATTACCACTGCTTTCGGTTTCAAATTAATAACGTCTTGGCGAAAACGCACTAACATCTCCGAGGTTGTCTGTCCGCTGATCCCACGGTCTACGAAATTATTCTGGATAAAGAAGGTCGAATCCGCCGGCCACCATCCGTCTGTAATGGAGTTCCCCATAAATACCACGTTCGAAGGGACTTTCACGGTCTTGTTAGCCTCCGCATAACGACCAAACTGAGCCCAGTCCCCCTTCTCGGTCTGGGCAAATAATGTAGTGGTAGCCAATAAACAGCCCGCTACTAGTAAAGCTTGTTTCATGTTTTTCATATTACTTATTATAAAATACGATTTTATTTTCATCAAACAAAAGTAATGAAAATTGTCCACCCACCCATTCACACAAGAAAATATCTTATATTTGCTGTCATTGAAAAATAAAAACATCCGAATATGCTGAAAAAGATTCTTTCCAACACGATCGTACGGTTGATACTGGCCGTCTTGATCGGACTTCTAGTTGGGCTTGTCGTAAACGAGCCTGTGTTAAAAGCGGTCATGATCGTAAAACAAATTACGGGACAGATTATTTTCTTCTTGGTTCCGTTGATCATTCTAGGATTCGTGGCACCATCCATCGCCCGCTTGAAAAGCAACGCATCCAAAGTCTTATTATTCGCTTTTAGTATCGCATACCTATCATCGGTTGGCGCCGCTACCTTTGGCGCCGTTGTGGGTTACGAGTTAATACCGCATTTGCATATTCAAACCGCCTCGGAAGGTCTAAAAGACATCCCTCCCATGTTGTTTAATCTAGAGATTCCGCCAGTGATGAGCGTTATGTCGGCATTGGTATTGGCCGTGATGCTGGGACTTTCTACCGCATGGGTTAAATCCGAGGAGATGGAGAGGTTGCTGGAAGTATTCCAGAACATGGTGCTTAAATTGGTAGAACGGGTCTTGATGCCGGTGTTGCCGCTTTTCATCGCCGCGAATTTCTGTGTCCTCAGTTATGAGGGGGCGATTACGAAGCAGTTGCCTATCTTTTTATCCGTCCTGTTGATTGTCATCATTTGCCATTACATCTGGTTGACCATACTGTATGTAGTCGCATCGATTTACTCCCGGAAAAATAGCTGGGGCGTATTGAAATACTACGGACCCGCTTATTTGACAGCCTTAGGCACCATGTCATCCGCCGCCACCTTGGGCACGGCCTTGACCTGCGCCAAGAAAAGCAAGATTTTGCGAGAGGAAGTAATTGACGTGACTGTCCCCCTGTTCGCGAACATCCATCTATGCGGCTCTATCTTGACGGAAGTGTTTTTCGTATTGACCGTCTCGCAAATATTATATGGTAGCATGCCAGACTTCACGACGATGTTCGCATTTATCATCTTGCTTGGTTTCTTCGCGATCGGTGCTCCCGGCGTACCGGGCGGTACGGTGCTCGCCTCATTGGGCTTAATCATCGCTATTCTAGGTTTCGACGAGGCAGGAACGGCATTATTGCTTACGATATTCGCTTTGCAAGATAGCTTCGGTACGGCTTGCAACGTGACGGGAGATGGTGCCCTGACCTTAATTACTGATACGTTCGATCAAAGGCAAACGGAAAAAGCTTCCACGGCTTTATAAGAACAAACTTCCATGGCTATTTTACTGCAACCTGCCTTGCAGTAGTACTGCACCGCACGTGCAGTGACACTGCAATAGGCGTGCAGTAACACTGCAAGGCAGGTTGCAGTAAGTGATATCACTTTCTTTTCATTCGATACGCTATGGGTGACTCCCCGGTATGCTTCTTAAAATACCGTCCCAGATAGGATTGGCTGGGAAAGTTCAAGTGATTCGTTATCTCCTGTACGGTCATTTCCGTGGTACGCAACAGTACTTTTATCTCCAATATGATATGTCGGTCTATAACGGCCTTCGCCGACTCACCTGTCACTTGCCGGGTGATAGTGGAGAGATAACGAGGAGAGATGCAAAGCTCATTCGCATAGAAAGCCACATCTTTCTGATCCAGATAATGGGTTTGGATACAAGTTATGAACTTATGGAAAAGCTCCTCTCCCCGGTTATAACCGTTACGTTGAAGGCTGGAAAACAAGTGCCTGTTCTTGTCGTGCATATTTAGGAAGAAGTTTTGCGATTGGTTCTTGATGATCACATTCCGGTACATATTATCCCTGTCTTTATAAATAGTCCAAAACATACGGATCATGGTATCCAACGCATCCCTCTCACCCGGGGGACATACCAAGCAAGGGTTGTCCAATATAAAGCGGAAAAAAGGAGGCTCCAGACGGAATACCGCCTCATCGAACAAACTTGCCGAAAACACGATATACTCGACCTTGAAATACTCGCCGCTACTATTTAACGTCAATATCGTATCGGGTAACAATACCGTGACCGTATTGGGCTTGAGCGTACACTGAACCAAATCCACCGATACGTCTGCCATACCGGAGCGACAAAACAGGATCAAGCCACATCTTATCTTATAGGGGCTATCTAACAAGTTTAGCAAATCGGATTCGCCCATGGAGAAAACCTCCCCTTTCTCTAGCTCAAATGGATTCATATGTCTACTATTTTGCCCGCGAAAATAAGAGATCATTAGCATATAACGGATCATTCCATCTCAAAATGAACAATCATCGTCTCATTGTGGAAACAATGGTTCGCCGATAAGCGAGTAGCTTTGCATCCGAAAATATAGGTATTAGTTAAGATGAAAAAGCAAAATCGATTGATGAAGACTGCGATCGCCTTATGGTGTATCGTAGCTGTTGGGTGTAAACAAAGCCCTGTAATTCAACAAAGTTCAGGGTATGCGACAATGACTGTATCCACTTCGGAGAAGACTTTGTCCAATAATTACTCGGCGAGTATTCGAGGAAAACAGGATATTGATATTTATCCGCAAGTATCCGGTTTTATTACAAAGCTTTGCGTAGCAGAAGGCGAGAGCGTAAAAAAAGGACAAGTCCTATTTATTATTGATCAAGTTCCTTATCAAGCGGCCTTAAACACCGCCATTGCGAACGTAGAGGCCGCTAAGGCATCTGTAGCGACAGCGCAACTGACCTACGAGAGTAAACAAGAATTGTATAAGAACAAAGTAGTTTCCGAGTTCGACCTAAAGACCGCCTACAACACACTACTCTCGGCAAAAGCCCAATTAGCCCAAGCGGAGGCACAAGAGGTGAACGCCCGTAACAACCTTTCTTACACGGAAGTGAAAAGCCCCTCGAACGGCGTCATCGGAACCCTGCCTTATCGTGTAGGCGCATTAGTAAGCGCAAGCCTACCCAAACCGCTCACCACGGTATCGGACAATTCCGAAATGTATGTGTATTTCTCCATGACCGAGAACCAGCTATTGGCCTTGACCCGTCAATACGGCTCGAAAGACAAAGCCTTGGAGAATATGCCCGAGATCGAGCTTCAGTTGAACGATAAATCGCTTTATCCCCAAACGGGAAAGATCGAGACGATTAGCGGCGTTATCGATCAAAACACCGGAACGGTCAGCTTGCGTGCCGCATTCCCGAACGAGGAGCAATTATTGAATAGCGGGGGCTCCGGGAATGTGATCATTCCGGTTACATACGATAACTGCGTCGTAATTCCCCAAGCCGCCACGTTCGAGATCCAAGACCGGGTATTTGTCTTCAAGGTAGTAGACGGCAAGACGCAATCCGCCCCCGTAGAAGTGACCCGTGTGAACGGAGGACAAGAGTATATCGTAAACGCCGGATTGAATAGCGGCGACGTGATCGTAGCCGAAGGCGTAGGTTTATTGCGTGAAGGAACACCGATTGAAGTAAAACAAAATTAAGAACAATGAAAGTTAGCACATTTATAGAACGCCCCGTACTGTCCGCCGTAATTTCCATCACGATTATGGTTGCGGGTATCATCGGGCTTTTCACCTTGCCCGTAGAACAATATCCGGATATCGCCCCTCCTACCGTTATGGTCAGTACGACTTACTTCGGGGCGAATGCCGAGACCATGCAGAAGAGTGTCGTAGCCCCTTTGGAAGAGGCGATCAACGGCGTGGAAGATATGACCTACATGACCTCCACGGCTACCAACTCCGGTACCGCCACGATCACGATCTATTTCCAACAAGGAACCGATCCGGACATGGCCGCCGTAAACGTACAGAACCGTGTATCGAAAGCGACCGGGCAATTGCCGGCCGAGGTTACCCAAGTAGGTGTCACGACTTCCAAGCGCCAGACCAGTATGTTACAGATCTTCTCGCTCTATAGCCCGGACGGTTCCTATGACGAGAACTTCCTCAGTAATTACATCAGCATCAACCTAAAACCAGAGATACTCCGTATCTCCGGAGTCGGCGAGCTGATGGTTATGGGTGGCGATTATAGTATGCGTATCTGGATGAAGCCCGACGTTATGGCCCAACACAAATTGATCCCCTCGGACGTGACCTCCGTGTTGGCCGAGCAAAATATTGAGTCCGCCACGGGTTCTTTAGGCGAGAACTCGGACGAGACGTATCAGTACACCATGAAATATAGCGGTCGCCTACTTACTCCGGAGGAATTCGGCGATATCGTGATCCGCTCCACCGAGGATGGAGAGGTATTGAAGCTAAAAGAGATAGCGGACATTGAGTTAGGAAAGGAGAGTTATGCCTATATCGGACAAACAAACGGTAAGCCGGGTATCTCGTGTATGGTTTTCCAGACAGCCGGATCGAACGCCACGGAGGTGAATAATAAGATCGACGATTTTCTTGAGGAAGCCTCGAAAGACTTCCCGAAAGGTATCGAGGTCGTAAAATTGATGAGTACGAATGATTTCTTGTACGCCTCGATCCATGAGGTTGTAAAAACCTTAATAGAGGCCATTATCCTCGTTATCCTTGTGGTATATGTCTTCTTACAGGATATCCGTTCCACACTGGTTCCGCTGGTGGCGATCGTAGTTTCCTTGATCGGTACGTTCGCCTTTATGACGGTCGCCGGATTTAGCATTAACTTGATCACTTTATTCGCTTTGGTATTGGTGATCGGTACGGTGGTGGACGATGCGATCGTTGTCGTCGAGGCAGTCCAAGCTCGGTTCGACGTTGGATATAAGTCCTCTTATATGGCTAGTATGGACGCGATGAAAGGATTGACATCCGCCATCGTCTCTACTTCATTGGTATTTATGGGCGTGTTTATCCCGGTATCCTTCATGAGCGGTACATCCGGTACGTTCTATACGCAGTTCGGCTTGACGATGGCAGCGGCCGTAGGTATCTCTACCGTTAACGCGTTAACGTTAAGCCCGGCGCTTTGCGCTATCTTATTGAAGCCTTACATCAACGAGGACGGCACCCAAAAGAATAACTTCGCCGCACGTTTCCGTAAGGCGTTCAACGCCGCATTCGATTCGGTCATCAAGAAATATAAGCACGGGGTGTTGTTCTTTATCAAGCGGAAATGGCTGGCTTGGTCTTTATTGGCATGCTCCATCGTATTACTTATCGTCTTGATGAACACGACAAAATCCAGCTTGGTACCCGATGAGGATCAAGGTACGGTCTTTGTCAACGTAAGTACGGCCTCCGGAAGCTCCTTGGCTACGACTAACAAGATCATGACGAATATCGAGCAACGGATCAACCAGATTCCACAGCTTCAATCTTATTCCAAGGTTTCCGGTTATGGTTTGCTGGCCGGACAAGGTAGTTCTTTCGGTATGTTCATCTTGAAACTAAAACATTGGGATGAGCGCCCGGACAAGGAAGATAACGTACAAGCCGTGATCGGACAGGTATATGGCCGTACGGCAGATATCAAGGACGCTACGATTTTCGCCATCGCCCCGGCCATGATCCCCGGATATGGTATGGGTAACGCATTGGAAATGCATACGCAAGACAAGGCCGGTGGAGACTTAACGACCTTCTTTAACACGACCCAGCAATATCTCGCCGCCTTGCGTGAACGGCCCGAGATCGCTACGGCTTACTCTACCTTCGATATCAAGTACCCGCAATGGCGCGTGGATGTGGACGCAGCGAAATGCAAACGGGCCGGAATCACTCCGGATGCTGTTCTATCAACCCTTTCCGGTTATTACGGAGGGCAATATGTGTCGAATATCAACCGTTTCTCGAAGGTGTATAAGGTGATGATACAGTCCGATCCTAAATATCGTCTGGATGAGGCCTCCTTGAATAATACGTTCGTACGCATGTCGAATGGCGAGATGGCACCGCTTAGTCAGTTTATCACCTTGACCAAGGTATACGGTGCCGAATCTCTAGCCCGTTTCAATATGTATAATTCGATCGCCGTCAATGCCGTACCGGCCAATGGATATAGCTCCGGGGATGCTATCAAGGCGGTAAAAGAGACAGCGACCACTTCGCTCCCGAAAGGGTATGGCTACGACTTCGGTAGTATCACCCGTGAGGAGAACCAGCAGAGTAATACGACCATTATCATCTTCGGTATCTGTATCTTGATGATTTATTTGATCCTAAGTGCCTTGTACGAGAGTTTCCTTGTTCCTTTCGCCGTGATTCTTTCCGTACCGATAGGTTTGATGGGTAGTTTCTTGTTCGCTAAGTTCATGGGATTGGAGAATAACATTTATCTGCAAACCGGTTTGATCATGTTGATCGGATTGTTGGCGAAGACCGCCATCTTATTGACGGAGTACGCTACCCAGCGCCGCTTGTCCGGTATGAGCCTGACTTCAGCCGCTCTTAGCGCAGCGAAGGTTCGTCTGCGCCCAATCTTGATGACCGCTCTTACGATGATATTCGGTTTGCTGCCATTGATCGTTTCCAACGGCGTAGGCGCTAATGGAAACCGCTCGTTGGGAACCGGTGCCGTTGGCGGTATGTTGATCGGTACATTGGCTTTGTTATTTATCGTGCCTTGCTTATTCATCACGTTCCAATACCTGCAAGAGAAACTACGCCCGATCCAATTCGAGCGTTCCCTTGACTGGCAGGTGCAAGAAGAGGTAAAAGAGGCCGCCGAGGAAAGAAAAGAATATTTAGATAGCAAGAAATAATCTATCCAGATTGTGTATATATATAATGTATATGAAGAATAACATCATACTCTTTGCCGTAGCGACGCTAGCGTTGAACAGCTGCGGCATTTACAAGAAATACGAGCCTGTCACCACCCTCCCGGAGAATCTATATCGGGAGGAGATAGCCCCGGCAGACACCTTCTCCATCGGGAATATCAGTTGGCGGGACTTGTTCACCGATCCGGCCTTGCAATCCTTGATCGAACGGGGATTAGCCAATAATACAGATCTGCGGATCGCCCATCTAAAGGTACAAGAAGCCGAGGCGGCGTTAATGACCTCCCGCCTCTCCTACCTCCCGTCGCTCTCCCTAGATCCGCAGGGCACGGTAAGTAGCTTTGATAAGGCGAAAGCGTCGTGGACATACAACGTCCCGGTATCGGCCAGTTGGGAGATCGATATCTTCGGCCGGCTGACAAACGCCAAACGACAAGCGAAAGCCGCCTTGTCGCAAAGCCAAGCGTATAGCCAAGCCGTACAAACACAACTGATCGCCAATATCGCCAATTTATATTATACCTTATTGATGCTGGACCGGCAATACGAGATCACGACAGAAACCGCCGTGAAATGGCTAGAAAGCCTTCGTACCACCCAAGCATTAATGGCAGCCGGCATGACTACCGAGGCGGCCGTATCGCAAACCGAGGCTACTTGCTACTCCATCGAGACCTCTGTTAAAGATCTGGAACAGACCATCCGGGAGACCGAGAATACGCTTGCCGTCTTATTGGGAGAGACACCTCAGGATATTGAGCGAGGAAGGTTGGAAGACCAATCCTTAACCCCGGATCTGGCTATCGGTATCCCGGTACAGATGCTCTCGAACCGTCCGGATGTACGTAGCGCCGAGTACGCATTGGCGCAAGCGTTCTACGGGACAGCCTCCGCACGCTCCAATTTTTATCCCTCGCTACGTCTTAGCGGCAGCGCGGGGTGGACAAACAGCGCAGGTAGTTACATCGTAAATCCGGGTAAACTATTACTATCGGCGGTCGGCTCCCTCACGCAACCGCTATTTAACAAAGGAGCGAATATCGCCCAATTGAAAATAGCGAAAGCGCAGCAAGAAGAGGCCAAGCTCACTTTCCAACAAACCGTGCTCAACGCCGGAAAAGAGGTGAACGACGCACTTACCCAAGCCCAGACCGCAAAGGGAAAGATCGACTTGCGTACACACCAAATCGAATCGCTTGAAGATGCCGTCCGTAGCACCCAATTGCTGATGACGCATGGAAACACCACTTATTTGGAAGTGCTCACGGCACAGCAAACCCTGCTCAGCGCCCAGCTCTCCCAAGTAACGGATCGTTTTGACGAGCTTCAAGCCACCGTAAACCTCTACCAAGCATTAGGCGGAGGCAGACATTAAAGATAGTCCTTTCAGACTTGTATATAATTATGATTGTAACCTCCTTTTGTGCGTGACGCATAGAAGGAGGTAAAAAAATACCCGGTTTATGGTATATGCCGTAAACAATCCATCCACTATCTTTGTCATATAAATAAAAGAATCCAGAAACAACAAAATTCATTTGTATATGGCAAGAATAGCAAGACAACTGACCGACCTTGTCGGCAACACTCCCCTGTTGGAGTTCTCTAATTTCAACGCGAGCAAGGGCCTTAAAGCCCAAGTAATCGGCAAGCTGGAATATTTCAACCCGGCTGGTAGCGTAAAAGACCGCATCGCCTTGGCGATGATCGAGGACGCCGAGGCTAAAGGCTTGTTGAGACCCGGCGCTACCATTATCGAACCGACCAGCGGTAATACCGGAGTCGGACTCGCTTTTGTCTCCGCCTCGAAAGGCTACAAATTAATCCTGACCATGCCGGATACCATGAGTGCCGAGCGTCGTAACTTATTGAAAGCGTTAGGTGCCCAGCTCGTCCTCACCCCCGGGGCGGAAGGCATGAAAGGAGCCATCGCCAAAGCGGAGGAACTGCGTGACGCGACTCCCGGTTCCATCATCCTACAACAATTCGAGAATCCCGCTAACCCGGCCATGCATATCCGCACGACCGCCGAGGAGATCTGGCGTGATACGGATGGTAAAGTAGACCTGTTTGTAGCCGGCGTAGGAACCGGAGGCACGGTCAGCGGTGTCGGTGCCGGATTGAAAGCTCACAACCCGAACGTACAAATCGTAGCGGTAGAGCCTAGCGATTCACCGGTACTTTCCGGAGGCAAGCCCGGCCCGCACAAGATACAGGGCATCGGAGCCGGCTTTATCCCCAAGACCTACAACGGGGAGGTAGTTGACAAGATCCTGCAAGTAACGAACGATGACGCTATCCGTACCAGCCGGGAACTGGCCGGGAAGGAAGGGTTGCTGGTAGGAATATCTTCCGGCGCCGCTGTATACGCCGCCGTGGAACTAGCTAAACTTCCGGAGAATGAGGGAAAAACGATCGTGGCGTTGCTTCCGGACACAGGAGAAAGGTATCTCTCCACGGTTCTATATGCTTTCGAGGAATATCCTCTATAGGCTTTTATCGGTTTATCTGATGTCATAGAATCTGAGTCGAAAACACTATAGTGTTCGTGGATAAACACAATAGTATTCAGACTAAAACACTACTGTATTCGTGCACAAATACAGTAGTGTTTTTTACAGATTACAAGAGCCCTTTCGTACTCGGTAGCTCAAACCGATAAATATCTCGTCGGATCGCCATCTTGATCGAGCGGGCCAAAGCCTTGAAGATACCTTCTATCTTATGATGCTCGTTCGTACCCTCGGCACGGATATTCAAATTCATGCGAGCAGCGTCGCTCAAGCTCTTGAAGAAATGGAGGAACATCTCCGTAGGCATATCCCCTACTTTCTCACGGTGGAACTCAGCGTCCCAAACCAACCAAGGACGGCCACCGAAATCCAGCGCCACGCTACACAAGCAATCGTCCATCGGAAGGCAATACCCATAACGCTCGATCCCTCGCTTATCACCCAGCGCTTTCAGCATCGCCTCGCCAAGGGCGATCGCCGTATCCTCTATCGTATGATGCTCGTCGACTTCCAGGTCGCCTTTTACCCGTACCGTCAGGTCCGTACCAGAATGCTTACCGATCTGGTCCAACATATGATCGAAGAAACCAAGCCCGGTAGAGATCGATGTCTTTCCGGTTCCATCCAGATTCCAGTCCACATAAATATCCGTCTCCTTCGTGGCACGCCGTACGACAGCACGACGCTCGCCAGCAAACAGATACTCGGTGATTTTATCCCAATCATCCGTGATATAAACGGGAGACAATGAGGTAGCGTAAGCCGCCAACTCACTCTCCGCTCCCTCCTCCGGGCGCAACCAGATACCTTTAGCGCCCAGATTATGGGCCAACTCCATATCCGTAAGGCGATCCCCGATCACGAAACTATTCTCCAGATCGTATTCACCTGTCATATATTTCGTAAGCATTCCCGTACGAGGCTTACGATTCGGGGAATTATCCTCGGGAAAGGAAGGATCGATCAATATATCATCAAACACGATCCCCTCACCTTCCAGCGTTTTTAGCATCAAGTTATGGGCAGGCCAGAAAGTCTCCTCCGGGAAAGAGGGCGTACCCAGCCCGTCTTGGTTGGAGACCATCACGAACTCGAAATCCAACCGCTCGCGAATGAAATAGAGGTTACGCATCACCTTCGGGACAAACTCTAGTTTCTCCAAGCTATCCAATTGATAATCTACGGGCGGCTCTTTTACAAGCGTGCCGTCTCGATCGATAAACAACGCTCTTTTCCTCGTGCTCATAATTTCATGTTTTTCATCGCGTTCAATAAGCTATCATTCTCTTTCGGCGTACCGATCGTAATACGAAGGCAACCCCGGCATTTCTGCACGTTGCTACGGTTACGCACTACGATCCCTTTCTTCACGAGCCCATTATACATGGCATCCGCCTTGCCGACATTCACCAACAAGAAATTAGCGTCCGAGGGATATACTTGATAGGAGAAAGGGGGCTCGGACAGGATCTTCTCCAACCGGTTACGCTCCGTGAGGATCTCGTTCACTTGGTGCTTCATGGTCGCCTCGTCGCTCAAGAGCTCCAAAGCTTTCTCCTGCGTAAGTTGGTTGACGTTATACGGATATTTGATCTTATTCAAGACACCGATAATCTCCGGAGAGGCGAATGCCATACCCAAACGAATACCTGCCGCTCCCCACGCTTTCGATAAGGTTTGAAGAACGATCAGATTCGGGAACCCGGATAATTCCTTCAAGAAAGAGGGATAAGCGGAGAAGTCGATATAAGCCTCATCGATCACCACGATTCCTTCATAATTCTTCAATATCTTATAGATCGAGCCACGATCCAGGCTGTTGCCACTGGGGTTATTCGGGGAACATAGGAAGATCACTTTAGTCCACTCGTCCGCCGATTCCAACACTCGGTCAGCGTCCAAGTCGAAATTCTCGTCCAAAGAGACCCTGCGACATTCCACATTATTTACATTCGCAGCCACCTCATACATACCATACGACGGCGAGATCGTCACCACACTATCCAACCCCGGCTCGCAAAAGGCACGGATCACCAGATCGATAGCCTCGTCGCTGCCATTGCCCAAGAAGATCGAGCTACGATCCACGCCTTTCAGTACGGCCAGACGATCCTTCAATTTCCACTGCAAGGGATCGGGATAACGGTTATACGGCACATTCCACGGATTCTCATTCGCGTCCAGAAAAACGGAGGCATCCCCATGAAACTCATCACGTGCGGATGAATACGGTTTCAAATTCCAGACATTCGGTCTTACTAAATCTTTCAGGTCTTTCATATCGTGTTCAGTCTAATTGTTACTGCGTTGCGGTGAGCATCCAGATGCTCGTTGGCCGCCATGGTTTGGATCGTGCTACCCAAGGCACGGATACCATCGGAAGAGATCTCTTGGAAAGTGATCTTCTTGATGAAACTATCCAAGTTTACGCCGCTATATGCCTTGGCATAACCGTTGGTCGGCAAGGTATGATTCGTGCCGGAAGCATAATCGCCTGCGCTTTCCGGAGTATATGGACCCATAAAGACACTGCCGGCGTTCTCGATTCGCTCCGCGATAGCGGTGTAATCCGCTGTTTGGATAATCAAGTGCTCGGGAGCGTATTGGTTCGTGAAGTCCACGACTTCCCGCGAATCTTTCAATACGATGATACGGCTGTGCGCTAACGATTTCTCGGTAATCTCCTTTCGGGGCAAACGATCGAGTTGCTCTTGGATGGCACGGGCCACGGGTTCCACGATCGTTTCCGAAGCGGTTACGAGGATCGCTTGGCTATCCACTCCATGCTCGGCCTGCGAGAGGAAATCGGCGGCGATAAAATCGGGATTCGCTGTCTCGTCCGCGATCACCTCTACCTCGGACGGACCGGCGGGCATATCGATGGCGACTTCTTTTAGGCTTACTAATTGCTTCGCCGCCGTCACGTATTGATTACCGGGGCCAAAGATCTTATACACCTTGGGGACCGATTCCGTCCCATAGGCCATCGCCGCTATCGCTTGGATTCCTCCGGCCTTGAATATCTTACTTACACCCGCGACCTCCGCGGCAAACAGGATAGCGGGATGCACTTTCCCTTCCCGGTTCGGTGGCGTACATAATACGATCTCCTTGCATCCGGCGATACGTGCGGGCACTGCCAACATCAATACCGTGGAAAACAAAGGCGCCGTTCCGCCCGGAATATATAAACCGACTTTCTCGATCGCTACCGCTTTCTGCCAACAAGTGACTCCCGGGGTAGTCTCCACTTTCTTTCCCTCGAAACGCTGTGAGGCATGGAACTTCTCGATATTCGCCTTTGCCGTACGGATCGCCTGTTTCAAGTCCTCAGTGACCAAGGCGTCCGCTTCCCGCATCTCCTCTTCCGAGACTTGAAGGGAGGAAAGGAGCACTTTATCAAACTTTTCCTCATACGCTTTTACGGCAGTGTCACCCTGCTCGCGTACCTCGTCCAATACCGTACGGACCGTATCGAACAAGGTGGTTACATCTAATGCGGGACGTTTGATTAGTGAGCTCCATTCCTCACGTCCGGGATATTTTATAATCTCCATATTATACAATCATTTTCTCGATCGGAAGCACCAAGATGCCCTCAGCCCCCAATGATTTTAGCTTACCAATAATTTCCCAGAAATGCTTCTCGGCGATCACGGATTGAACAGAGACCCATTCATCGTTTGCCAAAGGCGTTATGGTCGGGCTCTTCATACCGGGAAGCACCTCGATAATCTCATCCAGCTTTTCTTTCGGAGCGTTCAGCAACACGTACTTCTTGCCCTCGGCGACTTGAATCGCCTCGAAGCGGAATAGAAGCTCATCCAAGATCTCCAGTTTCTCTTTGGATAGATTATTGTTGGCAATCAATAAAGCCTCACAAGGAAGGACTACCTCCACTTCTCTCAATTGATTGCTTACCAAAGTGCTACCAGAGCTTACGATATCAAAGATAGCGTCCGCCAAACCAATGCCCGGGGCGATTTCCACAGAGCCGCTGATTACATGAATATCCGCCTTCACGCCTCTCTCCTCTAAGAAAGACCGTAGGATCACGGGATAGGAAGTAGCGATCGTTTTTCCCTCAAACCATTTAGCTCCCTTATATTCCTCATCTTTGGGGATCGCTAAGGATAGACGGCACTTACTAAAGCCCAGACGCTTGATCAATTTCGCCTCTTGCCCTTTCTCCACGTACTCGTTCTCTCCGACAATACCAATATCCGCCACACCGTTAGCTACAGACTGAGGAATATCATCATCACGAAGAAATAATACCTCTACCGGAAAACCTTTTGCCGATAATAACAGAATGCGTTTGCCCCTGTTTAGTTTAATACCCGCTTCTTCAAGCAACATCATGGTCTCGTCGTACAGACGGCCTTTCGATTGTACCGCGATTCTCAACATAACTATATCTTATTTTTATATTATAAATATCAACAAAAAAAGGCTTACCGCAAAACGGCAAGCCTTTATCTTTTTATCATGAGTACATACATACCATTCAGCCCACCGAACTATCGCCCGCTGTAATGATGATGGTGATGTAATGTAGTCGTTATTTTCATTTCTTTTGTTATTTACGTCGCAAAGTTACAATAATAATTGAAAGAACAAATATTTCTGACAAAATATTATCACAATATCTATATTACTTCAATCCGTTCTTACGGAGCAACTCTTCTATCTCTTTCAAACTTATAGATTCACGCTCTGCTTTGTCGTAGATGTAGAGCAAGTTGATCTCTGTCTCATCGATGGCTACCACTACCGTAAAAGAGATAACCCTTGCCCCACCGCTTTTGCCTCGTCCTTTGGAAGAGATACGCATACGGATTTTACGAAGGCCGTTGCCGAGATCGGTCCCCAAACGAGGATTTTGTTCCAACTCGCCAAGTAGTTTTTCATAATCATCAATGAAAGAGGCATAATGCTTCCGCAAACGTTTCGCTTCCTTCTTAAAGGAGGCTAAGACTTCTATTCTATATTCCATCTCTCATTTCTTTTAAGAAATCTCTCGCTGATTGTTTCCTCCCGGCAATCATGTCTTTCAGCCCGGCATCAATCCCTGCCAAGATTTCTTCCTTGCTAATATATTCCGTTTCTTCCTCTTCGGCTTTTGTCCTAATTTTATTGTTCAGCTTTTTCAGATAGTTCTTCACACGGTTGAGCGTGTCTTTATCATCGATGCTTAACAATTCTTCGACCAAATCCATCTTTAGGCATTTTAGTTCCATTGCCGTCATACAAATACTCCTTTCTTATTAATTCGTTCTCAAGGACAAAGATAATGATTTACTTTAATACAAATGACTCGCTTGCTGCTTAATCTTATTGGAAAGCATCAAGGGGAAGTCCGGATGCGCGGTAAAAAACGCATCAACTTCTTCCCGAGCTTCCTTCGATGTATGGGCGGAAAGCAAGGAGCGAACCCAAGCGGTGGGGAAAAAGATATCGCCAGTCCGCTGTACTTCCGGCATCGCTTCCAAGGCCGGACGGATATAAGCGACCGACTCTTGTTCTCGTAGGCGATGGTTCAAATTAGCGAGAGCGGAAGAGGCCCATGGCTCCACCCTACGATTCCCGGCGATCAACAAGGAAGCGAAGACACTGTCACGTTCCGCCTTGCGGGGCGATACAGATGGGGAGATAAATTGATACTCCTTCTTCCGATCCGGATTCTGTATGCGGGATAATTGCGTAGCGATAATCTTATCCGCTTTTTCCGGCAAATGCATCGCCAGCATATAGGATAAGCCAATATAATCACTCTCGCTCAACGCACAATCTTTCGGAGCTTTCCGTTCCTGCCATAACGTATACAGACATTGTACCGCCTCCTCTGAATCCGCTATCGAACGATACAAACGAAACGCCTGCAAGCGATGTTGGGATACGGGATTCGTTGTCACGATCTTCCACAAGACCTGTTCCAACGGACGAGAATCCGACGGGAATATCCGCTGGCAATCTCCTAAATAGCTTAAAGCCATCGAGAACAATAAAGAATTAGACTCATTCGGTAAATACGCTAACATCTCTTCACGGAACCCTTGCGGAGAAATCGTTTTCCAACGAAGATTCTCATAAAGGGTAATCAGCAAAGATCCCTTCAACACCTCATCTTCCGATGAGCGAAGCACAGACCATAGACCGGAAGACTCCCCCTCTGTTATTTTAAAGAAGCCATAACCACGCCCATTTATATTCGGAAGAATGACACAATTTCCATTCGGAAGAAAACTTAATTTCATTCGGAAGGAATCAGAGTTTCCTTCGAGAGAAACCGGGATTTCTTCCGAATCCGTTCCACAGATCACCCGATAGGTTAATTCTTGCGGCCATTTTAAACCCCGGCCCAACGGATCACGCTGCTCTACGACCAACTCGCCGTCCTTAACCGAAGCCGTAATCTCCGGCATACCCTTCTGATTCACCCACACCTCACTCCAAGCGGCCAGATCCTCTTCCGTATATTTATTCAAGATACGGATCAAGCCCTCCCACGTAGCGTTCCCATACGCATAAGTAGTCAAGTACTCACGGATTCCCTGCTGGAAAGCGTCTTCTCCCAGAACACGTACCAACATCTCCATAATCACGGGAGATTTATCATAGATGATATTTCCATATACCAAACCGGCGTTCCGCAAATTATCCAAATCTTGCTTGATCGGATTCGCACCCGCCGTACGGTCTTCCGAATAAGACGCGGGAATATAATCCCGGATAAAATTCAACCGGTGATTCACGTCCGGATACAAAGGTTCTACGATACGGGAAGCGAAATAATTAGCGAAAACCTCTTTAGTCCATACATCATCAAACCATTTCATCGTTACATAATCGCCAAACCACATATGAGAGGTTTCATGTGCGATCAAGGAACTCCGACTCAATCGCTCATTTAAGGTAGGATGCTCATCCAGAAACATCCGGCGATCCGTATATAAAGTAGCACCCGTATGTTCCATACCCCCATATTGGAAACCGGGTAAGATAATCACGTCATATTTAGCGAAAGGATAAGGAATACCTGTAAAGTCTTCCTGCCATTCCAATGCGTCGAACACCTCATCGGCGATGGCTGGGCATTGAGCGATTTTCTTCGGATCTGTCTCCCGATGATAAATAGAGATATCCCGCCCGTTCCGGGAATAAACCTCCCGAGTCAGTTTACCGGCCACGAATGAGAACAAGTAGGTACTAAGCGGTTCCGTCTCCTTGAAAGAAATACGATTCCGACCGGAGACGCCCGTACTATCCGTTTGTGTGATAGCGCCATTCGCCACGGCCTGCCATGTGGAAGGAACTTCCAAGGTCAAGGTAAAAAGCGACTTCATATCCGGCTGGTCAAAACAAGGGAATACCGTACGTGCCCGGTCCGGAACCAATAACGTATACAGGAACTCATCCCGTCGATTCAAGGATTGATCCGCCGGAGTAAAAGCGATCGCTACCCGGTTCTCTCCCACCGCTACCCAATCTGAGGCAATCACGATATGCTCATCTTTCACTTCATAGGGAATATCGCCTCCGTTCAAGGTAACGGAGGTCACTTGCTCCGGTTCTCCGCGGAAATCAATAATAAGCGGCTGCTTCTCGTCTAATCGCAAGGATAACTCAGCGTTTCCTCGGATCGCCTCGTCACGAGATTCCGGGATCGAGAAGAAAAGATTATAACGGACATTTGAGAAATGCTCCTTCCGGAATTGAGCTAGCTCAAGGCTCACACCGGGCCGGGACAAACCGGCCTCATCTTGTTTAACAGAGCTACAAGCAACCAGACCGGACAGTACGCAAGCTCCGATAAATACCTTTAGATTCATATCTCGTAATTATTCTCTTAAGTATTCTGCTATACCCATAAAATTTCGTTCCAACAAATACATCTGGCTAGCCATAAAAGTGAAAAAATCTCCCCAATGCGCTCTCCGATGCAAATCCAATCCTTCCTTTGCCACATAGATACGGGCCACTTGTCGGCCATTCTCACGGACAAAACAAATATCCCAGATCAAGCCTTCGGGAAAATCCTGTTCCAAGGTCTCTTTATACCAAGTCAGGCGCTCAAACATTTCCAAACGTAAATCCTCGCTACGGTGGTTTACCTCAAGAATAACGTAAGCCCCTTGGCGGTTCGCGTCGAATTTCAACTCAACGCCCTTTACCTTCGTATCATATAATGTCCAAATTTTCTTACGCCCCCGCAAATAGGGTTGCACCTCACAAAAAGCGGCGAAGCTTTCCCAAAACTCCAATTTGAGATTCTTCAGTTCCTCCTTACTATACATTATTTATAAATGTCTTTCCTTGTTACCTTAACGATCTGTCCGAATTTGGAGAGTTTCTCCATATCCATACTCTTTGAATTACCGACTATCGCATATATCATTAAATGATCTTGTATATTCTCCTTATAAAAACGAAGGATATCCTCCATAGTCATCCGATCGATGACCTCCAGATAATCCTTGTTCGGATCGCTCTCGTACCCTTCACGCCGGAAACCGGCAATCTTCAAGGAAAGAGAGCGACTAGTAGGATATTCATTATTCACCCAATTACGAATCGTCTGCTTCACCGACTCCACCCGTTCCGGACGTTCCGGCATATCATGCACCAGATTTTCCAGCACTTCCATCGCATCGATCATCTTATCCGTCTGTGTAGCCAGTTTCATCACGAAACTAGCGGGCTTCTCCGATCGATTCAAAGGAGGATGTTTCAAACGGGCATTTACTTGATAAGCGAACGAACGAAACTCACGGATCTCCTGAAACATCAAGGATGACATATCCCCTCCGAAATAAGCGCTAAACAACCGGGAAATAGGACGATCTTCCTTAGCCTTCAACGGATCGATATACATATAGGCATAGATTATGCTTTGCGTGACATCCTCCATGTCCATGAAAAAGACAGTCGGCTTATCATACGTCATAAGATCACGGATATAGGGAGAGTTCGATGGAATACTTACCTCCTCCAATGGTAAATGCAGCTTGATCTGCCGGGCGGCCTCCTCCGTAGACAATGTACCACAATAATGCAGGTTACAAGCGACCGAACGTACCTTACTGAAGGTGTCCAGCAACATCTTTCCTTTTAGTTTCTTGATTTCAGCGAACGATAATTTGGTCAAATAACGGGATTGCTCCCCAAATTTGACTTTCTCTAACAGCATATCGGCTACGTTTTCGCTGGAATTGAACAACGATTTCTCCGTTACCTTCGCCTCGTCCACAATCTGCCGTAACTTCTTGTCATCTGGCTTGGCGTGCCGCAAGAAATCGCCGACCAAAGCCATTGTTTGGGTAAAATGCCCATCAAAACCATTCACCACCACCAGAAACTCAGAATCCGTGGAATCAAAAGTCAATGTACTACCAAGTTCCTGCAATTTACCCCGAAAGACCTCAAAAGACATCGATTCCGTCGCTACGAAAGGTAGATAAGCGGATAATTTATCAAGATCACGAAGCTCCAACTGCCCCACTCCATAAGATAGTGTCAGCGAGAATATATCATTTACGGAATTATGAGTCTTATACAACGTGACAAGCGGACGCAAGGATACGACCTCGGCGTCTTTCTCAAAATCGAGAAAATGCGGTTTCAATTCTTGTACGGGTATCTTTTCCAGACGTTCCACATAAGCGGAGGAAGCATCGGAGTTCTTCGGTATAATCGGTGAATAATCCGGCTTGGGTAAGATCGTTTTTGGATAGCGTCCGGTCTTCTTCGTGACGTACATATAATTCTCCGTAAAATATTTCTTGGCGACCTCAATCACGTCTTCTCTCGACAAGGCATCGATACGGGTAACCTCATCCAAATAATCCTGCCAGCTTTTCCCTTGAGAGAAAATACGCATCATCACCTCGGCCCTTGAGTTTATGTCTTCCAATTTGGAGGCATATTCACGTTTCTGTTCCAATTTCAAGCTTTGGAACATCTCATCGCTAAAATCCCCCTCCTTAATACGGTTGATTTGTTTCCATACTAATTTCTCGGCTGCCGCATAGGTCTGGAAAAAGAACTTTGGAAATACCAACAAGCCTAATACTCCAGCCTCATTCATACTTTGGTTAACCGCCATCGCACCCATCACCTTATGATCTACCGTCAGCTTATCCAAAAATCCCGTACCATTGGAGTTATTCAATAAAGATACGGCGATATTGAGCGCAACTTGATCCGGATGATTCGCGGGAACTCCCCGGAATCCCAATGCCATAATTTTCACGAAAGGCATAGGAATACGTACGCTCACTTTCTCCCGCCCCTCAAATGGCGGAAGCGCAACGATATCCCGGTGGGGCGGCTTCCCTTTTCGTATCCGTGAAAAAGTAGATTCCAAGATTGGCAAGACCTCCTCCGTATCGAAATCCCCGCTTAAGATCAATCCCATATTGGAAGCGACATAGTATTTCTCGAAGAACCGGCGCATCTCCGAAAGACGGGGATTCTTCAAGTTCTCCGCACTTCCGATAATCGGATACGCATACGGATGCGGATAGAAATAACGCTCTGTCAATTTCTCGATGGCGACGCTAGCCATCGTGTCCCCATACATGTTCTTTTCCTCATAGACCGTCTCCAGCTCACTCTGGAAAAGACGAAATACGGGATTTACCAAACGCTCACTATTGATCTCGGCCCATTGGGAGATATATTGCGGAGAGAATGTATTGAAATATAATGTATAGTCGTAAGAAGTCCCGGCATTCAACTTCGTACCACCGAAACGAGAGATCAACCGGTCGAACTCGTTCGGTATTACATACTCAGCGGCACGTACGCTCAGGTCGTTAATGATTTGCTGCAAATGGGCACGCATATTAGGATCCTCGGTATCCGCCAAAGCGTCATATTTCTCGGCGATAATGTCCAGCAAGACTTTCTCGGACTCATAGTCGATCGTCCCGATCTTATCCGTTCCTTTAAACATCATATGCTCGAAATAATGCGCGATACCTGTGTTAGGGGAATCTTTAGCTCCGGCTTTTACAACTACGGCTCCGAATATCTTAGGTTGGCTATGGTCCTCATTCAACCATACCGTCAAATCATTACTTAATTTATGCTCTCGTACCTGTAGAAAATCTGAGGTTGACAACAGAGATCTCATGGAATCCATTTAAGTTTATATTATTTCACAAAGATACATTTTTCAATTGGATTAATACGCTTACATTTACAAGCAATCTTAACAAAAGGGCAAATTTAACGTAGGATTGAACCTATTTTTAAGAGTAGTGTTATATCAAAAAACGATTATTATGATAAATTTAGGTAGCTGGATGAACAAAGTCCTCACCGGATGGGGTGTAGACGAGAAAATAGCGAACACATTTGACGAGGCGATCATCGCCATCTTACTAGTGGCGGTCGCTATCGGATTAGATTATTTATGCCAAGCTATTTTTGTCGGAGGGGTACGTAGTATCGTTAAGCATACGCATTATAAATGGGATACGTTATTAATTAAACGTAAGGTCGTACATTATCTCGTACATACGATTCCCGGCATTTTAGTATATGCTTTGCTCCCGATGGCTTTTATCCGAGGAAAGGAATTATTATTCATTTCCCAGAAGATTTGCGCGGTCTATATCATATTTTCCCTGCTGTTAGCGCTCAACGGTCTTCTCTTAATGATGTTGGATTTGTTTAACCAACAGGAGAAAATGAAAAACAGGCCGATGAAAGGTTTTATACAAGTATTACAAGTGCTTGTTTTCTTCGTTGGCGGCATTGTCATTATAGCGATTCTCGTCAATAAATCCCCGGCTACCCTTTTCGCCGGATTAGGTGCGTCGGCAGCTATTCTTATGTTGGTATTTAAAGATAGCATATTAGGTTTCGTGGCGGGTATACAGCTTTCGGCGAATGATATGTTGCGCCCCGGCGACTGGATCACGATGCCTTCTGCCAACGCGAACGGTATTGTTCAAGAAATAACCCTAAACACCGTGAAAGTTCAGAACTTCGATAATACGATCTCAACAATCCCGCCTTATAATCTAGTAAATAGTTCTTTCCAAAACTGGCGCGGAATGGTTGAGTCTGGAGGACGTAGGGTTATGAAGTCCATTTATCTCGATTTGAATACGATCAAGTTCTGTACACCAGAGATGCTAGATACATTCCGCAAGGAAATTCCTTTATTAGCGGATTACCAACCGGATAAGGATGTAGTACCTACAAACTCCCAAGTATTCCGTGTATATGTAGAGCGTTATCTGACAAGTCTTCCTGTCGTAAATCAAGATTTGGATTTAATTATCAGTCAACTTCAATCCACGGAATATGGTGTTCCCATCCAGATTTATTTCTTCTCCCGAAATAAAGTATGGAAAGAATATGAACGGATCCAGTCGGATATATTCGATCATTTCTTCGCTATGATTCCTAAATTTGAATTGAAAGTATATCAATATTCAGACTAAAGTACGTGTTCGAATTATTTTTCCTATCTTCGTCTCCGGATTGTCTACTTAAAGTTTAAAATCGTATTTATGAGCAAGATACAAGAATGGGTATATAATTTATTAGTTCAAATTGGGTTGATAAGCGAAAATTCCAGTTACCTAGACAATATAGTGATCTTATTACTTATTATAGCCGTCACCGTTGGGATCGATTATAGTTGCCGGTATATTTTCCTAGGTATGTTCAAACGATTAGCGAGGAAGACGAAAAATCAACTGGACGATTTAATCGTGGATCGTAAGATCATCAATAAGATGATGCATATGATCCCGGCCATATTGATTTATATATTGTTACCATTCGCCTTCTCAGCCGAAGAGACACCGAAGATTTTAATATTGCTCCAAAAACTTTGTCAGATTTATATCATAGCGGTTTCTTTAAGGTTTATAAACGCTTCCTTAAATCTGATCCACGAGATCTATAATAAAAAAGATTCCTTTAAGAACAAGCCGTTAAAAGGCTTCATACAGATCTTGCAGGTTACGGTTTTCTTTATTGGAGTGATATTGATTATCAGTATTCTTATCAATAAATCCCCGGTTTCTTTACTGGCCGGATTGGGTGCGTCTGCCGCTATCTTGATGTTGGTCTTTAAGGATACGATCTTAGGTTTCGTTGCCGGCATCCAATTATCCGCCAATGATATGCTCCGGGCCGGGGACTGGATCACGATGAGTAAATATGGTGCGGACGGCACGGTTATCGAGGTGACATTGAACGCCGTGAAAGTAAGAAACTTTGACAATACCATTACGACCATCCCTCCTTACGCCTTAGTAAGCGACGCTTTCCAAAACTGGAGAGGTATGAGCGAATCCCCGGGCCGCCGTATCAAGCGCTCTATCAATATCGATATGAACAGCGTACATTTTTGTACCCCGAAAATGCTAGAGAAATTTCGTAAGATCTCTCTTATCACGGATTACATCGACGGAAAAGAACAGGAATTATATGAATACAATGAAGAGCATCATATCGATAGTTCCATTTGGGTGAACGGACGTAGACAAACAAATCTGGGTGTCTTCCGTGCTTATCTCGTACGTTACCTAAGAAGCCTCCCGGAGGTAAGTAAGGAATTAGTCTGCATGGTAAGGCATCTACAACCGACTGATACAGGTATTCCCATCGAACTTTATTGCTTCTCATCCAATAAGGTATGGGTCGAATATGAAGGAATCCAAGCGGATATATTCGACCATGTACTTGCGGTAATACCGGAGTTCGGACTAAGCGTATTCCAAAATGTATCCGGGGCGGATTTGAGGAATATTATCATTAAACAACCTTTGTAGATAAATTGAGGAAAAAAACAGCAGAGATGGAAAAGATTAGAAAAATATCGAAAGAACAAGTAGTAATGGCTTTTGTTGCCACCTGCATTGAAACAACAGCAAGGCAACTGAATACCAATTACAATGAGATATACCAAAGAATGGAACGGGTGGGGATGATAGAGAATTATATCTTACCCAACTATGAGCCGTTGCACAGCGAAAGCCGTGAAGTATTGGCTGAACGTTTGATTGAATGTTAAAAAAATTGGGAGAACAAAAAATGAATGAAATAACGGTATATCATGGAAGTACAGAGAAGGTAGAAAATCCAATTTGTAGATTTGGACGAAAACATTTGGATTTCGGACAGGGATTCTATGTGACTAATCTGCGTGAACAGGCAGTCGCTTGGGCAAACAACATGGCAGGATTGATACCCATTGAGATCGCATTGAAAGAACTGTCCAAACACCAACCCAACAATCAAATGTGTATTCTGAATCAAGATATAATCAACAAACATCTCCGATATGATAGAACAGAAAAGTTATAATAACCCAATGAAATCACCGATAATTCAAGAAATCATAATGAGTAATCAAATGGAGAACAAGCAATAACAGCATGCGAAACCGTCAATAAGAGGCTCTCCAAGTGAATAACTAACCACTTCCCAACTCGTAAGCTTACGGTTACCCCCAGCCGTTAGTTATTCACTCGAGAAGAGGTTAGTTATTCACTTGAGAAAGCTTTTTTATTATTCAACGCATTGATTTTCAGCAAATCCAAGATAAAAAGTTCATCTACCTTTTTGGGGTATTTAAGCATCAATTCACTCCTTGCCGTATAAGTTCAATAAATTTTCGCTTTTATCGATCAAGGCATGTAAAGAAGATGCCTTTTCATAATCTTGCGTCTCTGAAAACTCTTTTATTCTGCACGACAAATCATCTATACATTCCTTCAATGTATGAGCCGTTTCATTTCGTCCATTGGAAAGAGAAGCACCAAACAACTCTATCGCCTTCCCAAGATCTTGCTCAACCCCCTCTCCCTTGTAGTACTTAATTGCCAACCGATATTGTGCTTCCGGATCATTTTGTTCCGACAGAGAGAGAAGTTCTGATAGGTCAAGATCCGGAACTTGTTCTTCGTCTCCGGCCGAAATGATTCGTATAAATTCGATAAAATGATCATCCAGCGCACTTACCAACGGATAAAACGCAAATCGAAACACTTCCTCGTCTATACGGAAATCCGCCCCTACATTCAATGCCGATTGGGACATAAGTTGATTGCAGTTTTCATTAATAAACAGACTAACCGAATCAAAATTATCCATCTGTATCTTATTGATAAGACGAAGTACAGCCGAGTATTGGCTTTCTTGTATCTTGATTGGCACATACGCAAACATAAGTACCTGTTTATCCGCTTCCCTACAAATAATCCTCACATCCAAGCAAACATGATTCATATCGATTGAAAAGTAAAATTCAGCTTTCTCCTCATCGTACTGAAAACCCAACTCGTACTGATTTTTCAATAAATCATTCACTTGTTTTGCTAAAACATCCATAATATACCTTTTTCTCGTGTTGAACATTGTTACCTATAAACTGACCATCAAAGATACGTAATCCAATCCGTCAATTTGTGTCTGCTCCTCTTCATTTATAACCTTCTTCCTCCTATATTTTTACCGCCAATATCAGGCTTGCGTGTCTGAGCTGCCGCTATCCGATTAACATTTGAATTTCCATTCGTTATTGGTTCTAATAAGAGTTCCGTTTTTTCTAAGGTGGGATTCATACAGATTCCCTTTTGCACAGCCCGAATAAACAATTCCTTCTTTTTCCGCTTGACGATAGCAAACCAATTCATTGCGACTAAATAAGCATCAAATGAAGCTCTACTCTTTGCTTTTCTCAGCTGTTTGGCACTGATGCCTGAAAGTTGTCCCAATAAATCATAAAAAGCTTTGTGATGGTTTACATATTTCAAATGGACTAACTCATGCAACATAACTTCCCGAATGAATTTTTCCGATCGCCACAACAAGGAAAGGTTTAACTCAATTCGCCGATCCGCACAGACACATTGTCCCCAACATTTGTCATTTTCTTTCATTCGGTTCAGAAAACCGAATCGAACATATCGTAACTCATGTCGGGTCGCATATTGTTGTAGCATCTCTTCCATAAAATAGTAGGCATAGATGATGACCTCTTCTTTATCGGCATGGCTGACCCGCCAGTCTTTCATCTTTCTGCAATAGCAAAGAAGTTCTTTTAAGCTTTTAAACCTAAATTCATCTTGAACTTGCGACATCAGATAGTGGAAGCATGAGATCTCTTTTCGCTTGTTTACCTTCATCAGAATCCGTCCCTCTTTATCCAATAAACACTCCTCCTCACTCGTATAGGCTGTATAATAGCATTGCTTTCCATCGTAAAAACTATATTCCGCGATCACCGCATACGGATCAGTGCATATCTTAAGAGGTTTTATACCATCATATAAAGATACACCCTTTGCGTCATGAGCCAGTACAAATCCTTTTCGAAAAGGTGTGGCATAGGTGAATTTATCATAAGCACAAGGTATCACATTTTGTCCCTTCAAATTGAAAAGACCGTTCTTCCCATTCAACAAACCTTGGATAAAAATCCCCGTACCAGGCATCCACCAAAAGTTACACATATCATATTCAAAAGGTAACACAGGGCGTTCTTTATTATTATAATAAATATAGATGGCTCCGAAATGCCCTTGTTTCTTGACCAAGTAAATATTTTTAGGTTGGCGCCATCTATCATTAATAATATGTTCATAATCGGTTTGAAGCAAAAACTTTCCTCGACGGCTAGTCAGGTTGTATCCATGCTCATTTTGTATCCACAGCTTGTCATTGATAACATAATAACGAGTATGTGCATCCATCGGTTGAATAATGGGCTTATTATCCAAATTGATTAACATTTGATAATTGCCACATCTCACCCAAGAAGCAATGTACCATTTCCCATACAATTTAATGCGTGCGAATACGGTTGCCCAATCATATATCAGCGGAATGACGAGTTCGCCTTTTTGATTAACGAATCCATACTTCCCTCCTTTGATCACCTTAACCATGTCATGATGGAGAGTCCCAACAATATCGTATTGACTTTTCAGTTTACTAATCAGATTCTTTTCCTTGTTGGATATTATCTTTTTCATTGTCTTTCGTTTTTCTGTTTATTTTTATACATTCATACTCTCCTTGTATCGGCATAAATACTTTACCACCCACTTGAATGAAAGAAGTCGGTTCCGTACTGCTAATCAGTCAAATCCTATCACTCAGCTTCTCCACGACGTATTCGATCCCTACGACCAACATAAACGCCAAGCAGAAAAACAGGATGCGACTACCGAACACGTCTATCCCATTAGTGAGAAACGAATGAGATTGCAATAACACCTCTACCATCCTGCGGTCATACGCTCTTCCGGCATTTTCCAATGACATCAGCCGTAGAAGGGGAAACTCTACGCACATATTATAAGCGATACGAGCGATAGCGACAAAAAGGGATATTCCCAATATAACGCTTAGGAAATATCCCATACTTTGCAGATATTTCACCATTGGATAACGTCCTAAGAATATCGATCTCTTATTACGCATAAGGGCACATTCCAAAGAAGACTCTAACTTCAACAAATGATTCTCACGCAATTTAGACAACATCCAACAACTCTCTTTCCCGATTTCCTGGCGCGGAAAACTCGTCAAATGACCTATCAACGCCAGCTCCTCAAACAAGGTTGAGCCGTCCACCCCGAAGTCCATCTCTATACCTGTCTCCTGCATAAACAAATCAGTCAGCAAATCATAGCTATCAAGCAGCGACAGATTGAAAAAAGTTCGCTTCGTTTTCTGCTGCCACCAATAAGCCCCTAAAGTCTGCTTATAGTAAAACGTAGCCGCCAGCAAAGAGTCCAAGACCTCAGTGACTTTATAACCCGATTTATCTTTAGACAAATCCGTACAAGCTTCCTCAAAAACTTTCCGATATTCTTTTAGAGGCATGAAACCTTTCAGATACTCCAACGTATTCAAGAAGAAATAGGATATAAGGCTCAAATACTCCGGGGTTTCCTCTAGTTGGGTAATATCATATACCCGCTCTTTCATTTTTCGTATATTCATAACCTTTCTACTTATTGATTTCATATCTTAAACTACGTGTCAAACTAAACAAATGTCGATACTGAAAAGAATATCTCCAACGCTCCACCTCCAACGCCCGGACACACAACTGCGGATGAGAATAAAAAGCCGTATGATACCCTTGCTGCAAACGATTCCATAAAGAAGACTTACGAAACTCCTCATAAGCTCTTCCCTGCCGGATCAGATTATCCCGTTTATCGCTCTTCAATCCGGAAGCGAGCTTGGCAAGGGCTGATTGAAACACCTCCTCTCCTACCAAGACCGAGGCACATCGGTCAGCGGACAACTCGCTTTTTCGGCTCCAATATTGCAACGCCCCATATATCGGCAAGAACAAACCTTTATGTATCAAACCGAATAAGTATCCGGCTTCTTCCAATGTAATCAGAATGGTTTTATATAGCACATGCTTACAAAGGATATGACCACACTCATGCCCTATGACGGATTTGAGTTCTTCACGATCCAGATGCTCGATCAATCCGCTAGAAAGGGCAATAAACGTAGAGGTCTCGCCATACGTATAAGCATTCATATAAGGAGAGTTGTAGATATACAATTCCGGTTCCCGAATGCCGAGCTTTTTAACCAGTTCTTGAAAATCATGATACAATACCGGGTAATTCCAAGCATCGACCCGTATCATATTTCCTAAATTCTCTCCGCGGAATTGTTGTTCAAATCCGAACTTCATGAAACAAGCAATCGCTTTCTCCAATCCGGGAATCCCTTTAATCGCCTTGATCGCTTTCGCATCTTCCGGATGTATGATGTCTTTCGCTTCCATAATAGATCAGGCCGTTAAAACCCTCCAAGAGGATTGATTATACACTGAACGCATATAAGCGATTTGAATCACGCAAGGGATTGTCACCCGATAAGCCGGAGAGGATAAATCGTAAGCCGTCCAACCGGCAGTCAAAACCCATCCGAAAGGACCGGAGAAGACAGAAGCCACTTTTCCAAGCGTATTTCTACCAGCAAACCACAGTCCATGCCCCAACATCATGCGGGAAACCATATTGGCCGTGTACAACGCTATCTTAGATGCGAAAACTTCACCTCCTTTCCGTATAAGAAGTTGTACGGCTGCCAACGTGCATTGTTTCTGTAAATCTTTCGCCGGAATCTCCAAAGCCGCAGCCAACTCTTTCGTATCCATGCGTCCAACCGCATCCGCAAACATCTTCCGCAACAGACGTTCTTCCACAGCCTCAATGGCTTCATGCTCCGAATAATCCACCCGCATCTTTTTACATACATCCCGCACGATCTCCCAATACGGAACTCCATACCTCCGGCAACAGTTCACAATCGTGTTCCCTCCATACCGTTGAAGCTCGTTAGCAACCTCTCGCCACATATTCCGCATATTATCCGGATAGTTGCACAAATAAGCATCCGTATCCGTCAATTGTTCAGCCATGCGGATTTCCCCTTTCGCATCATGCGTCAAATAATCCGCCAATGTCTTTAAATCTTCATTCCGGCATTCCGCCAAGAATTGTAAGTCTTTGTCGTATCGCATATCTTTCCTGTTTGATGACTATGAGGGCAAAGGAAAGAGGGGGGACGGACAAAAGGTGTCCGAGGAAAGAAATAAGATTTGATAACTTTGATATTGAATATTAAGAGTTCAAAATAATTTTATTATAGTTTGGAAATTTTTGCAATATTAATATTCTTTATTTATAAACCTTCCTATAAATTCAGAAATTGAGTAAGCCTATCAATAATTTTTTTAGTTCGGAAATAATCCCGTCTTTCTTTTTTAATTTCTTTTCATAGTCATCTTGTAATGAATTTAAATCTTTTTTATGCTGTTCGTTTAAATCCCCAATGGCTTTTTTGACTTCTTTTGCTGTTTTGTTGCGATTTATCATTGCATGACCAAACCATCCAGCCAAAAATATTATCAAAGCTAGAAAGGTTGATAATATAATTTTTATAACCTTATTCATCTTTATACTGTCTTTTTTAATTCTTCAATTATTCTTTTTGTATAGAATTCTCGTTCTATTTCGCTGATCACATTTGAACTATGACATATTTGGTACAAAGTTACAAGATATCCTCCTAAATCAAACTTACGCATAGTATTTTTGTCTCCCATATATGCTGTAAACATGGAATAACCAATATCTGATACTGTAGACAATATATCAGAATACATGATGATTTTTTTTGTTCTTACCATATATAGTTTTTCATCTTCATTTTCATTTTTACATAGCCTGTGTAAAAAACCTATGAGCCAGTTAATGAATATTGTAGCAAAACCTCCCTGTGTTATTGTGCTTGTATTTAAACCATAAAAAGAAAGTGTACGGGCAAGTTCTGGCGAAAATGTAGAAATTATTGGAATTGGCAAACCTTGTTTACTTGGAAGATCGCTAAATAAATGAACTATCTCTTTTAGTAAAGCCGTTCCCAATGTAATCCATCCTTCTTTACCTTCCTGTTCAATTCTATTTGCAATACTTTTAAAAATCTCTATTATATTGGCTCTATCACACACTGTATCAAGATAAGCAAAATATTCTCCACCATTTTTAGCTGTTCTAAGATGAGCTATTGTATTTATATGCCAACAAACAAAGTCGTTACGAGTTATAGTTGAAGTCATAATATTCGCAGTCCCAATAACTATCCCTAATAAAGGATCATGACCAAGAGCTGTAACACGATGGTTAAACCCGCTAAAGCCAGGGCGTATTTGATTATTATCTTTATACCATTTATTATTATGTTCTTTTTGTATTGCATCAAATGGTACTGGATTTGATATTATCTCTTCTCTTGAGGTATAATATAGAGTTCCCTGTCTATTTGATTTCTCGTCTTGATGAAATGGGGTTCTCTTCGCAATTTCTTTATCACTTATCTCTCTCAATACTTTTATGACGTATTTAATGCAGCCTTGAAGAAGAACAGAAAAAACAAAAAAAGGAATATCCTTTTTGTTTAGTATTGATGTTAGATTATTAAATTCAACTGTTGCATTATCAAGAATTTGCATTGTGTTTTCGCAAACCTTAATACGTTTACTAATCCTATCGCTGATAGACGCTATTTCTTGATTTAATATTTCATCTCGGTGCAGTATCTCTGCATAATTGACTAAAATATCATCTAAGTTATCTCTATTCATACTTTATGATTCTAACATATTTCGGAATGAATTTTATTTAACTACAAATGTTAAAAAACAATTTTCAATTAATATTCTACTCTCGCAGATTTATGTTGCTTTTCAATCAACGGATTTATTTATAAACTTATTATACCATGTTTTTATGAGTTGGTAAACTTATCCTCACTAAATTTACGTTGAATGTTCACTATCTGCTTAAATAAGTTTTTATAGATAATCGCATAATTCTCCATATAGGTAATAATCACCATCCCAATCTTCCGAATACTCTATATAAACATTATGAAGATTTTCACTTAATTCGGCAATTCTATTAGCTGTAAGATTCCTGCAGCCATAGTAATCTCTGATATCATCTTCATCTATATCAACATTATCTCCATTATATAATACCGCATAAGTACATGTATGCCTAATAGCATGTGTATCATGATTAGGTATAGACTCTTGTGCTTCGACAAACCAAACACTTCGTTTTACGTATTTAACTTTTCCCCTCATAAATAATAAGTTAATTGTTAATTATTACCATTATTATATTGTCTTGTTTATCAAATTTATATGTTTGACTTTTTCGCTTTTCAGTATGTCCTTCCGTTCAAAGCCTCACTTGGCTCTTACTAAGAATTACCGCAAATGTACCGAAAAGCTATTTGTAAACAAAGTATACGTCCTATAAAAACAAGTAAATAAAAAGCGCAAGCCCATCGCTCCATATCTGACTTAGAGGTATCGGCAAACACCTACTCACCAAGATAATAGAGCAACAGCTCACGCCTATATCGTATGTATGGAAACCGGGCGGTTCCTTTATATATACAATCCAGCATGAGCGTTTGTTGCCTATCATTCCCTAATGAGTAAAATTTTGCCGATTTCCTAAGTCGGGAATAATATCGTAAACGCTTTCTTGCTTCTTTTATGTCCTCCGCCGGGCTTTCCTCGCTTGGAAGTCGTAGCAGATTGGCACAAATGTAGCAATCTTATTTGATTCATAACCTTTTTCTCCTATATTTTTGCGATGTTCTCTTATTCTATATTCTGATAGCGCAAAAGAACCGGGGAGATGAGACAAAAACTGTCCGAGGCAGAGACAATTTTGATTGTATTCTCTTTCAGAAGTCTGTTTTTCGCAGGATTCATAGGTAAGGCATCCGTCTTGCCAAGGGAAGTCAATGGAATACGAAGGGTTTCTCTATGGGATACAGAGGGTTTCTCTATGGGTTTTCAAGCCTTGGCCGGTAGTGGAGCAATTGTACGTTATTCGGTCTTCATCCAGACTTGCTGAATATACCTACCCTATCCCCGCAAAACCTTTTTCTTTTGCAGGTCTTGCAAGGGGTACCCATCCACATGCCATCAAATTGCTCCACGGCTTCGGACACCAAGTCTGCCTCCGAAGTCAAGATACCGGCCTCGAAGTTTCGATGATCCTTTCCTTTCATACCGAAAGCGGCCCCTGTCAAATTAGCGGAGCCGATATAGGCCAGCTCCAAATCAAATATCAAGATCTTAAAATGTACCCGAGGACATAAAACCCGCTCCATCCTGCTCCATAACAACGGATACTTATCGAAATCATCCCGAAAGTTCTTTCCCGGTTCTTTCGCATGGATCAAGCGAATCTCTATACCCTCTTTCACTTTCAGCTCCAGAAGCTTCAGCAAAGGTACCGCCTCTTTTCCCTCTTTGATATAAAGATCCTTCAGATCTGCCGTCCCGATCCAAAGCGTACGTCTTACTTGTCGAATCGCCTCTACAAGAAGATCGTAGTGTTAAAATACCTATACTTGGAACTTCAAATTATCGCAGATTACCATATCTCTCTTATTTGATGTTTTCAACTTTATCAACCTTTCGCAAACTGTTCAAGAACTCAATGACCTCTTTCCTCTTTTTAAGGGTCGCTATATCTCCATTTTTGCAATCTTCGATCTCTTTCGATTCCCAGATAACATCATAATCCATAGGGTTACCGCACTCATCCAAATGTGAAGCTGAATAAAAAGATTAGAGAAGACAAAAACTGTCCGAGAACGGATAAAAAGATAAGCCA
>ERZ773177.47-NODE-47-length-143430-cov-12.4406_pt1 | contig 143430 bp, 97 predicted proteins | sample MGYA00580534_ERZ773177 | MGnify/ENA primary metagenome ERZ773177 (study PRJEB29015, sample SAMEA2737872) | human gut metagenome | biome: human gut; feature: human-associated habitat; material: faeces | place: China | collected 2012 ...
GTATCAGTTCGCCTGCCGTGTATCCGGCTCCGCCGATGATTCCTACTTTAATCATATTGCAGTGTCTTTAGGTATGATGATACAGGCCAAGATGTAGAGCACGATTCCGGGAAACCCGGCAGTGAATATCGAGAGAAAGGCATATCCCAAGCGTACCAGCGTAGGGTCCAGACCGAAGTATTTGGCGAGGCCGCTACATACACCGCCAAGCATTTTGTCGTTGACGGAACGTGTCAGTTTCTTTTCCATATCAGATGTTTTCTTTTTCGTCTTTGTGGTTTGAGTAATAGGCGCGCAGTGCGGTAGAGGTTACTTTGATGAAGCCTTTGGCATCTTCCGCAGTCCAGCCTTTCTGCATTTCGCCGTATTCGCCGAATTTGTTCTTTACGAGGTCGTCTTCACTCTCCACACCTACGGTAAAGAAGCTGAGCGGACGGAGTTCGAGAATGGCAGTGCCGTTTACGTTGCGCTGAGAAGACTCCAGCATGGCTTCAATATCGCGCATTACCGGTTCCAGATATTGGCTTTCGTGCAGGAACATGCCGTACCAGTTGGCTACCTGGTCTTTCCAGTATTGCTGCCATTTGCTCAATGTGTATTTTTCAAGGAACTTGTGCGCACCGATAATAAGCATGGGAGCGGCAGCTTCAAAACCTACACGACCTTTGATGCCGATAATCGTATCGCCCACGTGCATATCACGGCCGATGCCGTAAGCCGCACCGATTTCCTCTACCTTCTGAATGGCTTTGATGGGGTCGTCAAACTTTTCATCGTTGATTGCTTTAAGTTCACCTTTCTCAAAGGTCAGGCGCAACTGCTCGCTGCCTTCTTTGGTGCAATGTTTCAGGTAAGCGCTTTCAGGAAGTCCCTGTGCGGAGTCCAGAATTTCACCGCCGCAGATGGAAGTACCCCACAAGCCTACGTTATAGGAATATTTCAGTTTGGCGAAGTCGGCTGCAAAACCGTGTTTGTTCAGATAGTCTATCTCTTCCTGGCGGCTCAATGCCATGTCGCGTGTCAGGGTGATGATTTCCACGCCCGGAGCCATTACAAGGAAAGTCATGTCGAAGCGTATTTGGTCGTTGCCTGCACCGGTAGACCCATGTGCAATGGCATCTGCACCTATTTCGTTGGCATAGCGTGCAATGGCCAATGCCTGGAAGATACGTTCGGAACTTACGGATATGGGATAAGTGCCGTTACGCAATACGTTGCCGAATACCATGTATTTCAAACTCTTTTCGTAATATTCCTGCGTTACGTCCAAAGTGATATATTTTACAGCACCCAGTTTGTAGGCATTCTCTTCGTTAGTCTTCAATTGCTCGGGGCTGAAACCACCGGTGTTGGCGCAAGCCGCATATACTTCGTATCCTCTCTCTTTGGCCAGATACATAACTGTGAATGAAGTGTCCAGACCGCCGCTGAATGCGACCACTACTTTTTTCTTCTTTGCTTCCATAAGTTTTAAATTAAGAGTGAAGAATTAAGAATGAAGAATTTGGTTGCGCTTTATGCTGCATAGTAATTCTTCATTCTTAATTCTTCATTTATTTATATTTTATCTTCTTCGTGTAATTTCGGGTCGTAGAGCATCGCCGTGCAAATGCAGAACTTCCGGTTTTTGGCTACTAATATATCGTGGTTGATGCAGCCTTCGCAACCTTTCCAAAAAGACTCGTCGTCTGTCAGTTCATTGAACGTAACCGGTACATAACCCAGTTCGGTATTCATCTTCATGACGGCCGCTCCGCTGGTCAGACTGAAAATCTTGGCTTTGGGCCATCGCAGGCGTGCCAGGCGGAAAGAAGCCGTCTTAATGCGTTTTGCCAGCCCCAAGCCGCGGTAGTCGGGATGTACGATAAGTCCCGATGTAGCCACATATTGCTTGTTTCCCCAACTCTCGATGTAAGTGAAACCGGCAAATTCATCTCCGCACAAAGCTATGATAGCTTTTCCTTCTTTCATTTTAGTCGCTACGTATTCATGTGTGCGTTCTGCGATGCCCGTTCCGCGTACCTTGGCAGCTTCTCGGATGGTATCCAAAATCTTATCCACGTAAACTTCATGTGAGGCATCAGCTACCATCACATCAATTTGTTTCGAATCCATTTCTTTTATTTCGTTATATTATAGTTATACTACCTTACTTCATGTTAGGAATGATTTGTGACAGAAAAACACGTACTTCCTCATGGGATGCAGCCTCGTGCAGAACCAGCATAATCGTATCGTCTCCCGCAATAGTGCCCAGTACGGCGGGGCATTCGCGGTTGTCGATGTCGTAGGCCATACTGCTGGCATAGCCCGGACGCGTGCGGATGACGGCAATATTCTTGGAGAAATGGAGTGAAACGAACCCGCTGGTCATCAGCATCTCGCTGGCGCTTTGGTCGTTGCTGCGTTTGTACATGATGTTGTTAGGCAGTACATATACATATTTCCCGTTCATATTGGCGGCTTTGGCTACTTTCAGTTGTTTTAAGTCGCGTGACAAGGTGGCTTGCGTCAGTTCAAAGCCCTCTTTTCCCAAAGCCTGCAACAATTCTTCCTGAGAACTGATGTCTTTGCTTGAGATAATCATCTTGATGGCATCTAACCGATTGGCTTTCTTTTTCATGTTTCTGTATAATTATTCTTAGAACGGCGCAAAAATAGGGAATATTTTGGAAAGAATATACGGAAAGAATGTTTTTTTATGCTTTTTATACAAATAGGTATGCAGGAATGCATAAAGTGTCGCTTTCCATTTATCAGGGTTTCTCATTAGAAGGTCCTTCTTCCACTACTGAAGAATCTTTGGCTGTACCTTTTTGGTAGTGAGAGGGGGCTACTCCAAATTGCGCTTTAAAACATTTACTGAAGTAAAAAGGATCACTGATGCCCACTTGATAAGCTACTTCCGCCACAGTGGGATTATCTGGTGAAAGTAATAATTCAGCGGCTTTTTTCATGCGTACCATCCGTAAATATTCATTAGGAGAACAACCGGTCAACCCACGTAGTTTTTTATAAAAAACAGTACGTCCTAATCGCATCAGTGCGGCAAACTCGTCAATGCTGAGTTCCGGACGGGAGAGATTCTGCTCGAGTACAAGATTCAAACGGTCGACAAACTCTTTGTCGCGGTCTGTTGTGCAAGTTTCCGGATATATGATACCGGGTTCATTGGAGTATTTTCTACGTAGTTTATCTCGCTGTTCTATCAATTTGAAGATACGTGCCAACAGTAATTTTATGCTGAAAGGTTTCGCTATATAAGCATCTGCTCCGGCTTCAATTCCTTCCAAATGCTTTTCGGATGAACTTAAGGCTGTCAGCAAAATAATAGGTATATGGCTGGTAGTGAAATCCGATTTTAGTTTTTTTGTTAATTCAAATCCGGTCATACCCGGCATGAGTACATCACAGACTATCAGGTCGGCATCATAGGTACATGCTTTCTTAAATCCGGATTTACCGTCTGCTTCTGTTTCTACCTCAAAAAAAGGAGAAAGTTCTTCTTGCAGGAAACTGCGGATATCATTATCGTCTTCTATAACTAAAATTTTGCGTTTATCCTCTGTGATTAAAGCATTCTGTTGAATCTCATCCTGTTCGGATGGAGATATGTCGAGAGGATGAAAAACAAGACTGTCTTCTTCCTCTTTTAAAAGGGTATTTCCTGTTATTAAAAAATCTTTTTCTTCATAAACGGCTTTATCAGTGGGCAGATATATTGTAAAAATCGAGCCACCGCCTTCATTTTCTGAATATTCAATTTTTCCTTTGTGCACAAGAACTAATTCCTGAGACAAGTGAAGTCCTACTCCTATGCTGTTGCGTGAGAAGTTACTTTGCATGAAACGTTTGAATAGTTCTCCTCGTTTTTCTTTTGGTATACCTACCCCCGTATCCGATACTTGGATTTGCAGTTTTTTTTGTGTATTATCTATTGTGGCGAATAATATAATACGACCGCCCGAGGGTGTGTACTTAAATGCATTGGACAATAAATTATAGGTTACCTTATCTATATTACCTTTATCTATGAACATTTTGTAAGAGGGGATTGAAGGCTTAAACTGAAAGTCAATCTTTTTTTGTTCTGCCACATCTCTAAAACTGAGAAAGATTTCATAGAGAAAAGCCATCACATCGGTTTCTTCCAATGAAAGCCCTAACTTATTATTTTGCATTTTTCTGAATTCCAGTAACTGATTGATTAGTCTCAGCATTCGGTTGGTATTTTTGTTCATTGTTTGTAACGGACGTACCGCTTCCTGGGGTAAATGACTGATATGTTGCATTTTTTCCATCGCTCCCTGTATTAAAGTGAGGGGGGTACGGAATTCGTGGGATATATTGGTGAAAAATACTAATTTGTACTCTGTCAGTTGTTTTTCTACATTGATACGGTTGCGCAGAGTATTGATGTTGCGCATGACTCTGTAACTGAGATAAAGCAAAGTCAATGCGAGTAATGCATAACAGGAGAAAGCCCAATCCGTTTTCCAAAAGGGTGGGCGAATAATTATTCTTAATGTTGTTTCCCGTTCATCCCAAGTACCGGTTTCATTCCGTACTTTTACGTGGAGTATGTAATTGCCCGGTTTGAGGTATTTGTAAGAGGCGAAATTAAGGGAAGAGGGAGTACTCCATTCCTTATCATAATTTTCAAGCTGGTACATATATTGGTGATGTCCGTTGCTTGAATAGTCGAATGTTGAGAAATAGATTTGGAACGAGTTTTGGAAATGTTTGAGCCGGATTTCTTCGGAGTAAGATAATGATTGTATGAGTGGGGAGTCTTTTCCATTGGGAAGTACCTGTATTCCATTTATGTACAGATCAGTGAAAGCTACCGGTGCGGATGGAATACTACCTTGCATTTTTAGTGGATCAATAATGACAAGGCCATAGTTGGTACCGAATATTAGTTTTCCGTCTTCTTTTTTATATGCACAGTTTTCACTATATGCATTACCTAACGTCTGCGAGGCGAACAGGTAATTGTTAAAGGAATGGCTTTCAACATTGAATTGCGATAATCCGTATTCTGTAGCAATCCATAGATGCCCTTTGTCGTCCTCAAGTATTGATTGAACGGTATTGTTTACGAGTCCGTCTTCGGTATCGAAACATTCATATCTCAGGTTGGCATAATTGTTTTCGGGAGAACATAATACTATTCCCATCCCTGATGTACCTGCCCAAATTCGTTTTTTACTATCTTGAAAAAGATAGATGATACTGTTACTGCAGAATTTGCCGTTGGTGTGGCTGAATAAATGGTAGTTGTTAGGATTGCTAATCAGGGAATCTGGATGAAACAGGCAAATACCATTGCTGGTACCCATCCAGAACATTCCATTTTCATCTTCAAGCAATGTTCGGATTTCACTTACTCCGTGTATGTATTGAAAGAAATGCTTAAATTTATATCGATTGTTAGAATCCGGTAAGGCAAGGTCTAATCCGCCGCCAAATGTCCCTATCCACATACGATTGTCTCTGTCCTTATGAAAAGTAAATACATTATTATTGGACAGACTATAAGGTTCGGAGTCACTGTGGCGATACCATTGGGAATCTATTTTAATTCCATCTCCTCGTGTTCCTAACCATATTTGCTCTTTGGAGTCCGATGCGATGGCATATATATTGGAACTGAAGTCTGTTTTCTGCACCATTTTCTCCAATGAGGGATTATACATATAGACCCCTCCCTTGCGTGTCCCTATTCCTATATTTCCATCAGGCATCTGAGCGATCATACGGATACTATTGGAGCGGTCTAGCAATTGGTTGTTTTCAGGGTAAATACGCTCGGGACTTTCATTCTGTACAGTTATACGGGTTATACCTAGAAATTCGGAACCAACCCAGATTACACCGTTACGGTCTTCTGTCACATATAATAAAAAATCCGTATCGATGCAGCTAGTACTCGCTGTATCTGCTGTAAAATGTTGCAGTGTATCATCATTTGTGTTGTATGTGAAAAGTCCATTTCCATATGTCGAAATCCAAATAATGCCTCTTGAATCGTGTACAATATGGTAACGTTCAAAGTCGATATGATTTATTTGCTCTTTTGGAATGAGTTGGAATTCTTTAATATTACCGCTTTCCGATTGTATATACCATACAAATCCGGTATGGTTATATATCCAATAGTTTTTATGATTGTCACGGATTATTTTGCCATTTTTCAAATGTAGTTCTTGGTCAGCCGTGACTTGCTGCGCTTCAAAATCGTAATTGTAAACTCCTGTTGAGGTAAGGATAATCTGTTTACCCAATAAAAAGAAATTGTCGAAGGATGTTCTCTTTTCTTGTTTATCAGGTAATGACGCAATTTTAATCAGCCTGTTATCAGGCTCTTTATGCTTGTAAATAGTACCGTCTTGTGTAAGAAGGTAGACCGTATTCTTATGTGAGAAAACGGAAGCCCAATTAAGTGCTCTATCTATAATTTCTGTTTCTCCATTTATGATAACGGCTAGACCGCGTCTGGTACCGATCCATATTCTCCCAGAAGTATCTTCTTCTATAAAATTGATTTGATTGTCAGGCATATTGCCTTCTTCCGTTTTGTATACAGTAGAAACTAAACTTCTGTCGGAGTGATGCGTAACTCTCAAACATCCATTGGTGGGATGCCACAGCCATATATCTCCATTAGAAGCGAGGTAGAGTTTGGAATAATTCTCTCCTCTTTTATCTTTTTCCGTGTAATGTACAAAGCTGGCTTTTTGAAGATCGTAACAGCTATATATACGTGATGCGGTGCCAATCCATAAAAAGCCGTGTTTATCTTCGGTGATATTATAGATACGGTTATCGCTCAATGCCGGTTTAATTTCGTCTTGAGGCTGGAAAGTGATGAATGAATTTCCGTCATACCGACTTAACCCGTTTAAAGTACCTATCCATAAGAAGCCTTTACAATCCTGATGTAAATAGCGGATTGTGTTACTGGGGAGCCCGTCACTGGTTTTCATGTGTTCGGAGTATAACTTTATTCCACTGTATACATGGGTTGTATAAGGTAATAATAGAATTAAGAATAAAAAGAGTTTGTGTCTCATGATAGAATATGGGATTTTTCCAATATTGAACAAATATACTGAGATTGATTGAATAATAAAAGGCCTTTGTCAGGTATTTGAAAAGAAAAGAGAGAACCGAAAGTGATTCTCTCTTTTTCTCGGACATTTGTTATCCAGATTCTTTTGTCCTTTGAAACTACTGCCTGTTGAGAAACTTCTAACCAATTTATAATATAATTGTCCTATTTTGTTTTCTTCTGTAAGTCCGAACCTAAATAAAATCCGGTATGAGTAGGCTGGTTATAGCCGATGTTTTGCAAAGTTGCACTTATTTTATATATGTGATCATTCATCAATGGGCGAAAACGATGCTCTGTTTCAAAGTCTGTGGTAAAAATACGTAATTCAGTGTTGTCACTACTTGCATAAATGATTTCTTCCCGCCAGTCTCCCCAAATGTCACCATAAAAACAGGGATTAGCTTTGGAACTGTTGATTGATTTCACGCCAAAGTTGCTTCCGGTGAAGAGACGTGTCTCCAGTTCGCCGGCACGGCCGTTTATCAGTACTCCATCTAAGACTTGACGATTTAATGAGCCACTCCACCAGATTCCCATGTTATAGCTTTGTCCGCCACCTTTGCCCGAAGGTTGTGAACGGTTGAGCAACTCTCCTTTACAGGAGAATATCTGGTTTTTGGGATAAGATGCCCATACCTCGCATCCGGGAGAATCCGGATCAATGTCGGCTACCATGCAGCGCCCTACATCTCCACCGGAACCTTGCAGGCTCCAAATGAGTTGGCCGGTACCGGCATCGCGGAATTCCAAACCGATATTTCCGTTTCGTTTGCACTCTTCCTTGCAGGCTACGACTTGTAATCCTTCACGTGTAGGGTCAAACTTACCTAAATGAAGAGCGTCACCGTGCCCAAGGCCGGTTGTGTACAAACCGGTTCCGTTGTGGTCTATACAGCAAGATCCGAAAATAATTTCGTCTTTGCCGTCATTATCTACATCTCCTACTGCTAAATTATGGTTACCTTCTCCTTTGTATTGCTGATTATCGGGATAAGTATTGAAATGCCAACGTTTTTTCAGCTCATTACCGGATAAATCGTAGGCGGTCATCTGCCAGTTTTGATAATATCCTCGACTTATCACGATACTTGCCTGCCCATCCATTGAACCGAAGTGCCCCACTGCCATGAGGAAACGGTCTATACGGTTTCCCCAGTTATCTCCCCAATAGGACATCCAGGTGTCTTCTTCACCGCGGGGAATGTAATTGGTACGTGCAAGTTCGGTTCCGGTACTTCCGTCTATAACGGACAGGAATTCCGGCCCTTCCAGTATGCGGCCATTTGTTTTGTTTCGGTAATCAATACGCTTGTCACCGTTGGTGTCGCCGATTGTGGTTCCATCGCCGAAAGTTGTTCCTTCTGAGGTACGTACAGCCACCTCCGCCCGTCCGTCACCATTTAAGTCGTAAACGATGAATGGAGTATAGTGCGGTCCTTGACGGATGTTGATCCCGAGGTCTATCCGCCAAAGAAAAGCTCCGTTCAATTTATAGGCTTCCAACAAACAACTTCCGGGATCAACTGTTTTTGCCGTATTGTCATGGTTGACTACCGAGCGTTTTAATACGATTTCATATTCTCCGTCTCCATCCAAATCTCCCACGGCGGCATCATTGGCTTGATATACAAGTGAGGGATCGGGCACATTAGAATTCAGCTTGATAGTGCGATAAAAGTTTTGTGCCATAGCCGATGTGAAAATATAGGAACATAATGTTTCTGTACTCCCGGTCTTACAGACTTTATATTCATTATTGACAGTAACGTCGGCAGTCAAATCTTTATAATTGCTACTGTTGGCGATAGGGTTATTATTCAGTTTCTCAAAGTTTCCTCCGTCTGTACTGCGATAGATGTCGAAAGCTATGTCGTCCGGATCCGTATCCAAAAAACGCCAGCTTACTAATACGCCTTTACGCTCTATCTCCTTTACTTTGTCACTTTGGAATTTGGTGTTATAACTTGCGGTCATGGCACGTCTGTCACTGACGACAGTGGTTTCCGTTTTCTCGGAAGTATCTTTTTCCTCTCCAGCTACAGGGGAGAGGAGAAAAGGAGCTGCTTCAGAGCATGATACAGCAGTGAAAAGCAATATGCTGCATAGACAGCTTTTTCTATAGATTGTTTTCATCATCTATTTTAATATGTTAGCATACTTATTCACTGACGATACCTGTCCAGCTATCTGTAAAGCGGAAGTTTCCTACATTACCTGTCAATCCATTCCGGTTTTTCAACTGAATTGCTTTTATGGAAGCTTTGAATTTCTCCGGATTTCCTTCTATGGTGACTGAGGGAGCCGGTTCTTCTTTAGTCAGTTTCGGGTCGATAAACAGTGACAGTTGGTTGTTAGCATAGTCCATTTTAAATATGACAAGGTGAGTCTTGCCGAAGTCATAAAGCATCTCTACAGATTTTTTATTCTCTTTGCCTTGTCCCAAAGTGAATTTCAACTTGCGTCCCGAATTGGATGCGAATACTTGTCCGAAGCCTCCGGTAAAATTATAGCTGGAGCTGAGTGTTGGCAACTCAAATTGCTTTTTATTGGGAAGTGCCTGTGGAAGATTTACAAGATAGGCAAGATAATAGATTCCTGATGAATAAGTTCTTCCTTTCTCCATTGAATAAACTGTGGTGCGCTCACCGCCTGCATCCTCAGGAATTCCGCCAAACACAATAGACACTCCCTTTTCCTTATATCCTTCATACTTGAGCGGAGTGCCGATAAGCGGGCTTGTAGCTCCTTCGACAGGGGATGTAGTAGCCGCGGCACACCAAGTATCTTTTTGTAGAGGAGCTTTCTTCCCTCGTTCGGTATATACTCCTTTTTCCAGGGCATTCCCTTCTGTATACCCGTTCAATAAATCATTTTTTACGACTTGGGCATTCCCCAAAATAGCTGTAAAGGCTAAAGCCAGTGATAATACTACTTTTTTCATGATGTTTGATTTTTTAATATGAATATGCTTTATTGATTATTTGTATGCTTCGTTTTGTGTGTACAAGCCGTCGTTTACCAATAACTGTTTGTCGGGTATAGGATAAACGTACATACCTTCTTGTATGTTTCCGGCAGCGCTTATCCCTTCGTTTCCTTCCAAGATGTATGCAGCCTTAATATATTCTGTGAAATTTCCTGAACGTACAATATCGTGCCAACGTATGCCTTCACCTGCCAATTCACGACGCCGCTCATCCAGTACGCAATTATTAAAAGCTTCTGCGGTTTTCTGGGAAGCGGAGAGTTCCTTTAGTCCGGCACGTGTGCGTATTTTGTTTACCATTTCCACTCCTTTGTCAGTAGGTCCGGTTAAGTCTGCATACATCAACATAACATCTTCTAAACGAATCAACGGGTAATTGATAGGGAATGAATTTCTGTCTACAATCTGGTCGTCAATCTTGCTGAATCCCAATGTGTCTCGCTTCGTAATATTTTCGAACAGCTTCTCAAAGTAAGATTCCCCTTTCCGGATTGTGGGCAGAAAACGGATTTCACCGGAGTTCTCTCGGTATAAGTTTCTCAAGCTTTTCGAGGAATTGATTTTATTTCCCGACATAGTGACATGAGACAGGCTGGATGAGACTTTCGGCAGGGAACTGAATATCATTGGATTTCCATAGCCGGATTGCATGGCATATTGTATCTCAAAAATATGATATTTGTTGTCGTTGTCACTAACCCATATTTTTTTCCATTCTTTGCTGTCTTTTGCCCAGTATTTATTGCCGGCATTGGCATTATCTATTACTGTTTCCAACAATTCCATGGCAGGTGCTTTTTTACTGTTGTCCCATAACGGGAATCCTGCCATAGTCCAATATACACGTCCTAATAGCGCTTGAGCCGCCGGTTTGGTAGCACGTCCGGATGCTGATTCATTACCATTGTAACCATAGGCTATATCGCCCATATGATTTATGGCGTATTCCAAATCGGGAATGATGATATTTTCATAAATATCTTTGGCTTCGGATTGTGGCGTTTTCATTGCTTCATCAACAGTCTGTGAGGAAGTTACTGCCGGTACGCGTCCGAAGAAACGTATCAGGTCAAAGTAAGCGAATGCCCGTAAGAAACGCGCTTCAGCGATGAAAGATTCCTTTACGCTGAAACCCTCTATCTTTTCATTGAACGCCAAGCTTTCTATTTTTTCAAGCAAGACGTTTGCGCGGGCTATTATTTCATAATAATCGGTCCATGCGGCTTCCAGTGTGGAAATTTGCGAGATTTGTTTCCTGAAAGCATTAAAGGCCATATAATTTTGTTCGTTATCATCCGGCATGCCGGTCCATACATCATCGGAACGTACGTCAGACAGCATTAAATAATAACTGGATATGGGCAGTAAACCATTATATACGCCCATTAATGCTTGTTGCGCTTCTTTAGGGTTGGTATAGAAATATTGAATGGTACGTGCGTCCGAAGGTTCCACATTCAAGAATTCATCACAGGATGAAAGGCTGATACTGATGCTTAACAGCCCACTTATAATATAATTGAGTCGTTTCATATTCTACATTGAATTAAAATTCCATATTCACTCCTAATGTATAAACTCGTGCCATCGGATAAGAACCGAAATCGTAACCGGTTTTCTTACTGCCGTAGGTGCTGGCTTCGGGGGAGAATCCCCCGTCATATTTATCCCATGTATACAGGTTTTGTATGGAGAAATAGGTACGCAGTTTACTGGCGAACTTCTTGTTGATAGGGATGTTGTATCCTAACATAACATTCTTTATCTTGACGAAATCGCTTTTGTAAAGCCAGCGCGTATCATATAAGTCACTGGTGGTGGTTGAGAGAAAGCTCGGTGTAATACCGTCACCGGGATCTTCTTCCGAAAACCACGAGTGTAACCATTTGGCAAGTAGATTTCCACGTCCCGGTCCGGCGCTGTTACGGTCTATGGTACGTCCTAACAAACTGTACAGATGACCGCCCCATTGTCCGGTTAGCGTAACCGTCAGGTCAAATCTTTTATAGTTGAATTTATTTGTCAGTCCCCATGTGAAGTCCGGGCGGGCTTTACCCACCAATGTCCGGTCACTGTCGTTGATGATGCCATCGCCATTTACGTCACGATATCTTATGTCTCCCACTTTTTGTCCTTCCATAGTGGCATAGCGTCGTAAGTCTTTCTCTGTTTGGTATACTCCTATCGCATCGTACATATAGTAACTTCGCATGGGTTCGCCTACCATGAATACGTGGGTGTTTGAATTGTTCCAGCCACCGTAGATAGCCGTATTGTTGTCTCCCATGCTGAGAATCTCATTTTTATTGTAAGCGATATTGAAAGAGGTAGTCCATTTTAAAGGACCGGTCAGATTTCTGGAAGATATTTCAAGCTCCACACCTTTGTTTTCTATGCTTCCTACATTATCCCAAGCCCTGTTATCTTCTAACCCCATGGAGGCGGGTACGGTTACTTCATAGAGCATGCCGTCGGTCAGTTTACGATAGATATCCAGAGCTACGGTAATGCGGTTCTTTAAGAAACCGAGGTCCAGACCTAAATTCCAACTGCGGGTTTTCTCCCAGCCCAGGTCTACATTGTCTATCGTGGTGGGAGCATAACCGCTCACTGTGTTTCCGTCCAGTGAGTAGCCCGCGTCGCTCATCAAACCTACTGCGGCATTGCTCCGGATGCTGTTGTTACCGTTCAGTCCCCAACTGGCGCGTATTTTCATGGAGTTAATGAAAAAGTTCTTCGGCCAAAAACTTTCATTGGAAATGCGATACGTGGTGCCTACTGAAGGGAACAGTCCCCAGCGGTTATTACGTCCGAATTTGGCGGAACCGTCGCGGCGTAAGCTGGCGGTTACCACATATCGGTTATCGTATTCGTATTGCGCGCGTCCGAAAAAGGAAAGCATACGTCCCGGAGTGCCGAAACCGGCACTGGCGGAAGTCACCTCTTCCGAACTCATGGAGAATCCCAGCTGGGTGTTATCTGCAAAATCGGTAGCTGCCAGACGGGTAGTGGTAGAGGTTCCCATCTCGGCCGAAGCGCCGGCCATTATGTTGAATCCATGATCGCCTATCTCTTTGGTATAGTTAAGGGTACTTTGTACCATGTAGCTGTGATAACGCCGGATATTACGAGTACCCTCGGCTTCTTGCCCCTCATCATTGCTGCTCCACCCGCTTATAACTGAGCTGGGACGGAAGTAGTGACTGTATTGGCTGCGGAAGTTGTAAGAACCCAAAACCTCGAAATTCAGGTCTTCTATAATTTCGGCACGGATATAGGCCGCCATTTGCAGACGTAAAGTTTCACTGTCATTGGTAACTTGCTCCATACGGGCTACAGGACTGATGTTGGATGAAGCCCAACCGTACGCCGGATAGGGCTCGGAGCTGGTATGGTAACCGGCATCCGCTTCCGCTACGGGACACATGCTCAAGGCTGTTTCCGCTCCGCCCGAACGGCCGTTTACATTTCCTCCATAATTCCATGAAACGATAGGAGTGACATTACCGCCGATGGTAATTCGCTTACCGACTTTCGATTCGAAGTTGGTACGCAGACTTACACGTCTGTAGCCGGTACCGATGGCTACTCCTTTTTGGTCAAAGTACCCCACCGAGGCACGGAATTTGGCTTTGGCCGAACTGTTGGCTACGGCTACCGAGTAGTTTTGTACGGGAGCTAATTGAAAGAACGCGTCTTGCCAGTCCAGCATTGCCAGTCCACCGTAGTTCTCTTCGCTCCAGCGAGGGTCGTTGAGATATTCATAATTGACGCTACCCATTTTGGAGAGTCGGGTTTCATAGTCGTCTGTCCATTTAGCTCCTTTGGCGGCATACTTATTTACATAACGTATATTGTTCAGCTTAGTGCGGAAAGAAATCCATTCTTCGGCACGCATCACATCTATCTTTTTATTGATTTGTTGCATACCGAACGATGCGGCTACCGATACGGACAGTTTATTCTTATCACCACCGTTTTTGGTAGTGATGAGTACCACGCCATTGGCTCCCCGGCTACCGTAAATGGCCGATGAAGAGGCATCTTTTAAAATCTCGATAGAGGCTATATCGTTGTTGCTCAATCCGCCCAAGTCATCAACCGGAATTCCGTCGACAACGTAAAGTGGGGTATCGTCGGCATGAATAGAGGCATTACCGCGGATGATGATAGAAAGTTCCTCACCGGGCGCACCGCTGTTGGCGCTGACATCTACACCGGCCAGCATACCTTGCAGAGAGCTGGCGATGTTGCTTGAGGCCTGGTCTTCTATATCATCCGATTTTACACTGGCGATAGAACCGGTCAGGTTTCCTTTTTTGGCCGTACCGTAACCTATGACTACTACTTCGTCCAACGCAACGTTATCCACTTCCAGTTGAATCTTAAAAGTATTTCTACCTTGTAACTTTATGGTTTGCGGTTTGTATCCCAGATAAGATACCGTCATGGTTTGCGCTTGTGCGGGAACGGTTAGTTTGAAAGTACCGTCGAGCCCTGTAATGGCCATGACGGATGTCGCGTCTTTTACCACAATGTTGGCACCGATGGCAGGCTCATTGTTTTCATCGAGTACTACACCGGAGATGTTGCGGGTATTTTGTGCTGTTGCCGTGGCCGCACAGAGTAAGAGGAACACGATACTCCAAAAGGTGGAATACATTTGTCTGCCTGGAAGTATAAATCTGTTTAACATGTTTTTCAGATATATGAGATTGCTATTAATTATTTTGAGTAATTGCTAAATCAGAACCTAAATAGTAACTGAGTTGTGTAGGCTGGTTATAACCGATATTTTGGTTGAGCAGGCTCATGCAATAGATATGGTCGCTCATCAGATAAGGGAAACTATATTCCGTAGGATACCAAGTGCTGAATATACGCAATTCGGTATTGTCGGAGGTTGGCATTATTATCTCTTCGCGCCAGTCGCCTAAAAAGTCACCGTAGATGCAGGGATTCGATTTGCTTCCGTTAATGTCCGTCACCCCATAGCGATAAAGAGTGAATACGCGTCCGATACCATATTCTTCGATGGTTTTTTGATTGAACAATTGTCGGCTGAGATTACCGTTGAACCATATAGCCATATTGCACGAACTGGCTTTATAACCTAAGTCCGTTCCGTTGGCGCTGTGTACGTTACCGCCGCTCCACCACATTTCGCAACCGGGACTGGCAGGGTCGATATCCGCTACCAACGCACGACCGACATCGCTCGAACTGTCATGTTTCCATATCACTTCGCCGCTACGGGCGTCACGCAATGCTGCACCTACTGTTCCCGACTCAAAACAGGACCATATCTGAAGCCCATTTCTTGAAGGCTCGAATTTCCCTAAATGGAGTGCATCGCCATGACCGAGTCCGCAACTATTCAATCCGCTACCGTCATTATCCACAGTCATCGAACCGTAAACGATTTCATCGTAGCCGTCTTCATCCACGTCTCCTACGCTCAGGCTGTGGTAGCCTTGTCCACCGTAAGCTTCATTGCCTTTTTGAGTCGTGTCGAAACGCCATTGCCTGGTTAGGGCATGGTTATTGTAGTCCCATGCTTCTACTACGATTTTCCTATAACAGCCGCGCCCTATAATGACGGAATGGTGTTCTCCCATACAGTGTGCTACGGCAATTCGGTAACTGCTGGAACGTTTATAATAGTTGTCTCCCCAATCTTCACTGCTACCCAGTTCGATATAGTTTGTACGTGCTAACTCCTTTCCTGTATTTCCTTCTATGATGGACAGAAACTCAGGTCCGCCATGTACATATCTGGCTCCCGATATGCGATAGTCGGTTTTCCCGTCATTATTTGTATCTTCTATTTCTTTCCCGTCGCCAAACACAGTGCCTTCGGCTGTTCGTACGGCTATTTCACAACGTCCGTCTCCATCGAAATCGTAGACGGCGAATGAGCCGCCGTTTCCGGTTACTATGTTGGGCCCCATCTTCATGCGCCACAAGAAAGTGCCATCCAGACGATAGGCTTCCAATAACATGGCATGTGTAGCATTCTCTATTACAGTGCCTGTGTCGTCGTTATCATCATTATTGCTTTCATTGTTGGATGTAGCGGCTATGAGCCGTTTCAGTATAATTTCATATTTGCCGTCTCCGTCCAAATCGCCTATGCTGGCGTCATTGGCTTTATATTCGCAGGTACTGCTGATGTCAGATGTGTTTCGTAATGGTATGGAGATATATGGCAATCCGTTTGAGGCTTGTTCGGCTGTGATAGTGTGTGTGTCCAATGTTTCGTTTTGTCCGCTTAGAGTCAGCCGATAGGTGTTGCTCACGTTATGGTCTGCCGTATTGTCTTGGTAGCAGGTATTGCTAATCGGGGTATTATTGAGCTTTATCTCACTGCTTCCGTCCGCTGTACGGTAGAGGTCGAAAGTTATACCTTTATTGTCTGTATCCAATAGTCGCCAACTTACCAATATTCGGTTATTGTTACCGGAAAAAACAGAGCCGATGGCATCTTTTCTTGCATTGATAGAAGCCCATAACATACGGCCTGCTCCGGAAGACTTTTCAGGGGCGGGTTCGGATGTTTCTTCGCCGGTACTTGGATTCAGCAAGAAAGTTTCATTGTCTGTACAGGCAGTAATGACTATAGACAATAGGCTGAAAGTTGCGATAAGAAAGGATGTGCTTCTCATGATGCTTGGTATGTTGGAGTATGGAGAAAAACGGATGTTTTTTTCGAGAACTTGCGCTTGGATAAGTATGAAACTTACCACAAGCGCATATTGATTAATCTTTTGTTAGAAAGCGAGGGAGAAACGTAGATGGTGTGGAAAGTTGTTTTTTGATATATCTAAGGTTGTTCCCGAAATCGTACTATCGGTATTTTTGTATACCTGGATTTTATTGCCAAATGTTTCTTTATTTTTGGAGTAATTAAATGTACTTGAGGCATATGGAGCATCTGTCTTTTCAAATAAAGTTTCTCCAGCTATATTAGTTAAACTTGTGTTAATAGTATCTATGTCAATGTTGATTCCTGCATTATTACCGGATTGGGCTAATGTGCCTGTAGCAAGCAGCTTCAATTCACCGTATGAGGGCAGGTACCAACCGGAACTTACCGATGGTGCTGTAGCTTGGTCTAAATACTGAAATAGAGTGGGAAAATCAGTTCTATTAACTGTGAGTACAGCAGTATAATCATAACCTAACATACGAGCACCATAGTTTGAACTGCTGGTTTCCCAAATATACTTCTTGGCTGTACTGGTAGCGTAGTTGTATGTGGTATAATAATTGGAAACTTTGCCACCACCAAAAGATTCTCCACCCCATGAAGTAACTGCATTCTCAGTATTGGCACTTTTAATGGCATATACTAATCCGTGAGTACAACTCGGATGCTCTGCTGCAAGAATATCTATATAGTTGGAATTGTAATTCAATCCTGTTGAACCGGGTTGTGGATTACCTACATAATATACTACACCGATAATTTTGGCTTTTATATCATCTGACAGTTGTTCTGCATCAGATTCAATCAAGGTACCATCCGAACAGTAATAATCACCTACACTCAAATTAAAATCAATTGTAGTTGAAGAGGAATTACTGCCTACCGAATATTCTTGATATTTGCTTGCCGGAATGTTTACATTCTCTTGTGTATAAGTCTTTCCACCGTAACTAACGCTTAATGCTGCATTTGTTTCAGGCTTAACAAGGAAGCGATACTTTCCGTTTATAGTTTCTGCCAGCGAAGTGACATCTGTATTATTAATAGAGAATGTAGCTTCACCGCTGGAAGCGGTATAATCACTTAGCTCAGGATCTTGATTGGTAAATTTATAAGTAATTCCACCTGAAAGTCCTACTACAATCATTGCCATTTCATGTTTTAAAGCTATAGATACGGTAATATCATTTTTGTTGGTACTGGCTGTTCCGGAACCGGTCATTAAATCATTCTCTGTGTAAGACTTATCGGTATTGATGACCCAATCGTTTATTAAAGTAGTAAAAGGAGAACTGGCTGTGCCGCTTAATGTAACATTTTCTTGATACGGGTAATAGGCGTGGAATGTTGCATTCCTTAATTGATCATCATAGGTTAATGTTGTACCATCTCCTTCTGTTGTTACCCATTCTCCACCTTGGTAGGTAAGACATACATTCTCATAGCCGGTAATTGCACTGGTAGCTTTTGTGCTTGCAAAAGCATACAGCCCTATTTTATCTCCCTCTTCAAATGTGGTTTTGTATTCTTTGTCGGTAGTAGCTTTGGTACTTACCGTATTGTGTACGCCGCTGTCACTGAAATTAAAGCGTATGCTTCCTTGTGTAGCAGGTAAGTTGATGTCCTCTTCATTAGAGCAGGATGTTGCAAAAAGAGTACAAACAAACATGATTGCATATATAAATTTATTCCGTTTCATATCGTTACTTGTTTAAATGTTGGAAAATTAAATGGTGGTGTTTTCTGTTATGTTGGTAATCTCTCCGTTTGAATCCCATTGCCCACCGGAAATATCGGGTAATGTCTCAGCAGGATCTTCTGTCGGATTCAGAGACTGTGTCTCTCCGGCACTGATCCATGGATTGATGGATGTGCCTGTTATCGTAATAGTAGGCGCTTCCTCTGTTTCATTGATGTTTACATCGTATTTATACTCGGTCTTGGAGTTTGTGTCCAAGTCAAAGTTTGTAACGTAGTATTTTTCACCCACCTTAATGAATAATTCTACTCCGGTAGTGGTTTGCGGGGGCAGAATTACGGATGAGGTTCCTCCCATTGCAGATGTTATTGTGATGGAACCAAGAGTGTTACCACATACTACCGTTCCGCTTTGCGGGTCGAAAGTACCATCTACAATGATGTTGTTTAGTGTATATTCTATTTCGATATCGGTTGCTCTGGTTGTAGTTGTGTTATTGAAAGTAAGGGCTACTTTACTCATCATGTGGTCAAACTTGAATGTTACTTCAGGACTCTCAATAGTCGCAGTAGCTGTGGCGTATAGGAAATCATGCTTAGTGTAGTATCCTTCTGCGTCTGCAATGTTGAAACTTACCACATCAGGAATATTTTGATCTTCTCCCGTATAGGGGTAGTATGCTTGAAATGTTTGGCTGTTGCTGCTTTTTACATGGATAGCATGTGAGACTTCTGCTGCAGTGAATGCTCCAGATGAGGCGGCAGCTTCAGTAAGTGTGTATTTGATGTTTGTGGCAAGTCCATCAGCATTGTCACCCTGTAGGGTGATACCGATAGCGTCTGTTGTTTCCCAACTCTCATTCGATACGCGCGTGTGTGTGTCTTCTACAGTTCCATAGACTGTGAGTTTGGCTCCGGTGATATCCCTGCCTTCATACTCGTCTTTATTGCAGCCACTCAATAATATGAGGGCGGCAATTCCTGTTGATAAATAAATGTTTCTCATAAATATTACATTAAAAAATAGTATTGTTTTTCTGAGTACAAACATAGCCAACTCTTTTTGTGTCAGCTTGGAATATTCAGTGATTTCCATGTGTTTTTTGGTTTTGCGTCAATTTGTCTATAGGTATGTACGGGATTACATAACCCTAAAATCAAACCAGAGTTTCATGCGTAATCCGTCATCGCCGGATTTGATACGGATGCTGCTTGGTTGACTTTTAGGTCCATGTTCGCTGATAGTTTTGAATGAGCGCATGGCGGGTATATCGTACAGGAAAGATATATCTCCCATAGGGAAAGGGTGCATACTGTCTTTTTCAGAAGTCTTTTGTCCGGGTTGTTGTGGGGTAAAGACACGCAAGTAGATACCGTCTGTTTCCGAATATACGGTAAAGGGGGAATTGTCTGATTCTATCGTTGCCCAATATAGATTGGCATGATACCCTTTGAATTCAGGGTAAGTCAAATTCTTGAAATTTTCGCCGGTGATAGTGTTGTTGTAGCTTTTGTGCCAGACACCGTAGGTGGTACCGGGAATACGGTTTTTCCATACACGGTAAGGACCGCGTCCTAGCCAGCGCATTCCTTTGGCTTCCTTTTCGGGATAAGAGAAAGTAAGCCCCAACTGATATATTTTTTTATCAAAGAATTCACCTTTATATCCTCCTCCATTGCCACGGTTCAGCATAAGAGCGTCCATACCTAACAAACCATCAGGAGTCATACGCCAAATAATGGTATCTAACGCACCCGTATATTTTACTATCAGAAGAGCATCATTACCATCGGTGCGAGTCGTGATTGCCTTTAAATCGGCTTTCATGCCTACCGGCAGAGGTCCGTTTCCGAAAGGAATAATCTGTCCGTTCCGTCGGATTTCTTTCAGCGTGCCATTAGCTGTATCGAAAATTGCGGTAATACCGTTGGCGGATAACATGACGTGTTGGTCTGTATTCTCAATGACGGGAGCTTTGGATGCGGATATTGCCGGTTGCTGTTGTGCGAAATAAGCGGCAGTATATTTGATAGGCCATGTCCATATACATATACTCTTTCCGTTTCTGTCGTAGGCTTCCAGTTTCAGTACGTCTCCTTCGAAGAATCGGGCGGGGAGTTTCATGCGTGCTCTACCGGTTTCACCGGGGTCAATGGCGGGCAAATCTACTTTGCCGCTGTCCAGTAATATACATTTACCGCCTTTCAGTGGGGAAGGGGTGGAATATGTGTGGTAGGTCATGCTACATTCTTTCAGATTGCTGAACAGATAGTCGTTGCTTAGCAGGAATTCTCCTTTGAAACTGGAGGTAATGCGTAGCGGTTTGAACTGGATGGGGGCCCATACCTCACGGATGGTGTAGAAACTTCCTTCTTTCTCGCGATAGGGGCCTAAGATGCCGTCCGGACCGTTGGAACCGTCCGAGTCGAGTATTCCGTTCTTGTCATAGCGTTTGACGGCTTCGTCCGCGAATGCCCAAATGAAACCACCGGCGAAGAGCGGATTGGAACGATAGTTACTCCAAAAATCTTCAAGTCCGGAACCGGCTCCCTGGTCGTAGCGTGCGTGCAGAAATTCAGTGGGCATGAATACTTTGTATCCGTTGGTAAGACGCCCTGTCCCTGTCTGATAGGCGGGGTAGTGGTGTGTGTCTACTCCGTTGAAGTCTGCCCATGCATGGACAACATGACGTTGTTGCAGGTCGAACTCGGAGAAGTATTTATCCAGTTTTTTGTTCCAGCCACCTTCATTACCGTTGCTCCACAAGAAGATACAGGGATGGTTGGCATCAGTGGTTATCATTTCACGTAGCAGCTTTATGCCGACTTCATCATCGTAGCGTCCGTGCCAGCCTGTAAACTCATCCAGATAAAAAAGACCTAAAGAGTCGCATACGTCCAAAAAGTGCTTGTCGGGCGGGTAATGAGAACGGACGGCATTCATATTCATTTCTTTGATGAGTAGCGCATCTTGCAGGGAGAGTTGCTTGTTGGTGGTACGTCCGCCGTCCGGATGGAAGCAATGACGGTTTACACCTTTCATGATGACTTTGGTGCCGTTGACATAAAATCCGTCTTGCGGACGGAACTCTATGGTGCGGAATCCTATCCGTTCTTCGTGTATGTGTACCACCTGTTTTTGCGGATTAAGCAGTTCCAGTGTTAGTGTATACAGATTGGGATGTTCGCACTCCCAGGGGCGGACGCCTTGCCAGAAGGTGGTTAAGGTCTGGACACTGTCGGCGTTTAGCGGCATGATTTGTTTGCTGGCCGTTTGTTGGCTTCCTACCGGCGCGAGACTTAGGGCTACGGTATATCCCGGAGTATTACCTTGGGTATGCAGGCGGGTGGTCAGCGTGCCGTCGGCCGTGGCGTTTACCGCAATGCGTTCGATGTGAGCCGCAGGAACCGCCTTTAAATAAACCGGACGGTAGATACCGCCAAACAATCACCAGTCGGCACGCCGTTCGGCCGCGTTGACCGATTTGTTGGAGGATTCTTTCCATACTTGTACTTCCAGTTCGTTCTTTTTCCCGAACTTTAGTTTGTCGGTAATGTCATAGCTGAAAGTGTAAAATCCGCCTTGATGGATGGCTCCGGCAGATACTCCGTTGATTTTCACCTCGGTGTCGGTCATTACTCCTTCGAAGACGATACTTACCTGTTTGTCTTTCCATTCGGCAGGTACTTTGAATTTATACCGGTACAAGCCGTTTTCGCTGCTGGGCTGGGCTTCTTTATTCAAATAAAAGCGTCCGTAGGTATATTCTCCGAATCCTTGTTGTTCCCATTGCGAGGGAACTTCTATTTTGCACCACTTGCCGCTGTTCATTCCGGTGGAACAATAAAAGTCCCAGGTACGTGTATCTCCCAGTCCGGTACCGGAGAGATATAACTTCTCAGTATTTTGTGCATTTATAAGTGTACTGCAGAGGTATACTGCTAATGCACAGAGTATTCGTAATTGATTCATGGACATGAAAATATATATTATAATGATTGGTTTTCTCCTTCTAATGGAAATAGATAGAATTTACGGTCTTTTTTGAAGTCGAGCATCCACTGGTCTACAACGATATGCTTGTCCAAAGCAGTGATGGTGAGCGTATGTTTACCTTTATTTAATATGTGCTTAGTCTCTTTTCGGGCTTGGCCTCTCATTACATTCTGTTTCCACATTTCTGTACGGCCTTTTTCTCGGAAGGAGCATATCTGGGGCTTTTCACCATCAATACTTACGCAGAAACGAATATCCCCTTTGTCATTAGGTTGTGTGGGAATAACGGCGGTGGATAGAATGGCTTCACCTTCCCACTCGCAGTCGAATTCAAAAGTCAATGAACTCCCTTGAGGCAGTGACACGGCATTCATGCTGTGCCCTAAAGCCTGAATGGTTTCTGCTCCTTTTGTGGCATGGATGTACCGGCAGGCGTTCATGGCAATACATTTATCGGCTTTGATAGGATGCTCTTTGGTCATGGCAGAGGTGGGGAGATAGTTTTTTACTTCCTCATCCGTCAGTCCGACAGGGAGTATGGGAGGATAGAATACGTATAAATCGCGAGGGTCATGGCACATGGAATGTTTCCATTTGCCGTCTGCCATTTTGTTGTTATAATAGTCTGTAAGCCGGCGTATTTCTTGATAGGCGTTCTGGCTTTTTGCGCATGCAGTGAGCATGGCGTCCTTACGTTTCCATAATGCTTCGTCGCATTGTCCCATGGAATAGGAGCGGGCGCGTTGTGCTTCAAGCATCTTGGTCGCCATCGCCGAGGCGCCGAATACCTGATATTTGATATGTGAGTAAAAGGCGTCTTTGCGGTCGGGAGTAATCAGCTTTTCCGCTTCCGTAACAGTGGTTTTGACTTTTTCATAAGATTCCAGATAACGGTCCAGCTCTCCGCCGAATTCTGTAAGACTGAACTCGGTGTTGATAACTTGCGAACGTCCTCTGGGATGTACTTTACGGTTACTTAATTCGACTTGTGTCCATCCCATATGCTCCGGTTTGCGGATACCGCACAGACGGTAGTATTCCAGTATGGCGGGTAACAGCTTCTTTCCGGCTTGGTTGCCGAATTCCCGGCAAAGCCATGCTTCAAGATGGTTGTTCAGAGTGGTTCCGGTAACCGAGTTGATGTCCCATGCCATGTCGAGAAACAGTTCCAAGTCATAGGCTGCCGGTTTCAAATCGTGTACATTGACAATCCATACCTCACGGGCATTGTGGTCGTAGGCCTGTTTCATCTCATTATAGATGAGGCCCGGTTGTGTCGTACATAACCACATATAGTCATGGGGACGCCCCCAATAACTCAGGTGGTAATAGACACCGCTGCCACCGCTGCGTTTCTGTTGTATTTCATCGCTCAAACGGGTCATGTAGCCGTAATTGTCGTCACACCACATCAGGGTGATATCTTCGGGAACTTCCAGTCCGTTTTCCATAATATCGAGCACTTCTTTATAGGGTACGAAGACTTGCGGTATTTTGGTGACATCACGATTGATGTATTGTGAAAGCAGAGAACGCTGGTCGTTGATAACCTGTTGCAGGGCATTGACTTTCTCTTTTATCGTTTTTACCCCTTCCATATGTCCGTCGTGTATGCCACGCATCCCTATGGTGTACATATTCTCGTATCGGTTTACCTCTTTTAAGCGTTCTGTCCAGTAAGCCTGTACGGAGTTACGGTTGGTGATGTAGTTGTAAGCGCCCCGTTCTTTGACTTTCCATTCACCTACATTGTTCCGCATTAATGGTTCGCAATGTGATGTGCCAATGGCTATTCCGCAACTGTCTGCGGCTTCTTTGGCACCCGGAACAAGATAAAAAGGAGTGGTGATGCCATGCATGCCGGGCCATATGGCATTAGCCCTGAGGCGAAGTAGCAGCTTGAAGATTTCCTTATAAGTACGTGCCCCTATTCGTCCTGTGGGATTACCCGGTTCAAAGGTTTTCCAACTCCAGGGTTGCAGGCTCCAGTCTTCATCGTTCAGAAAAATACCGCGATACTTGACCGAGGGGCTTTGCATACTCTTGAAGTCGCTTGCAACCGTCAGTTGGGTTTGTTTTCTCGGAGTTACATCTCCCCACCATACCCACGGCGATACACCCGCCATACGTGATAGCTCAAGGATACCGTAAGCTGTTCCGCGTCCATTACTTCCTACAATGAGTAATTGTTGTTTGGGAGAGTCGTCTGTAACTGCGATGTAGAAAGCATCTTGCTTCTGAATTAAATCATTTACCGGTATCCCTGCAACTTGTAGGTCTTTTTGAGTTTTATTATCCGCTTTGTCCAATTGGATGATGCGGATGGCAGCATGTTTGGATGATACCTGTTTTGGATGGAGTCCCGTCACCAGTTTCATGTCTTCTGCAAACATATTGAGAGCGATGTTCACTACGGGTGAGGTGTTTCGGGGAACATTGTACGAAATGGCTTGTTGTCCGTCATACCAGATGAAGTTACTTGCTGATATGGCGAAAACGTTCAGAATAAAGACTGCGAATAGAATCGAGCGTATAAACATGGTAATTAGATGTTTTTAGTTGATAGTCGGATGAATGTTGCTGTACGAATTATTTTCGGAAATGATAGGGTGGCGGTCTGCCGTGTTGAGTGTAACTTCTGTCATGTTGAAGTTCTTGCAGAAACTGATTTTACCGGCTTTTAAAGTTTGCGCCTTTATATCATGTAAATAGAAGTTCTCCAAACGTAAAGAGTCGTTTATTCCGGATGCGGAGATAAACTCGGTTACATGGGTCGCTTCTATCTGTGACAGATAGACATTGCGAAATCTGGGATAGCCTTTATAGGCAGGTTCCACCGGAGTCAGTAAAGTTTTCCAGTGTTCCGGCAACTCTTCTATTTGGAACGAATCGGGCAATTTGCTGTAACTGTAACTGGGATTCCAGTTCAATTCGGCTGTGAGCACGTGGCGGACACTATCTGCCTTTATGCGTGTTACATATATATTCTCTACCGTCCCACCGCGACTTAAGGCGCTTTTCAAGCGTAATACGGTGGATGTTCCCTGTGCTTTCAGATCACTGCAAAGAATATTCCGGATGCTCCCTGATGTTTCACTGCCGCAAGTTACCAATCCTGCGCCGCTACGTGCCGTACAGTTACGGATAACGACATTTTCAGTAGGCCGGTTCACACGAAGTCCGTCCGCATCCCTGCCGGATTTAATACAGATATTATCATCATTGCAGTTTATGATACAGTCTTCTATCAGAATATTTGTTGATGAGTCTATATCTATACCGTCGGTGCTTGGCCCGTGTCCGCCTATATTATTATCGACGGTAATTCCCTTGACAGTGCAGTGGTCGGAATAAAGAATATGGCAACCCCAAAAACCGGTGCGCATTAAAGTAATTCCTGTCAGGCTGATGTCTGAACTTTCTTCTACCAGTATGCCTCGTATTCTTTTGCAATCGTAATCCACAACCCAACGCAGGCCTTTTGTTTCATAAGATTTGCGCATCTCCCAATATTTGTCCCACCAGCTTTTGCCGCGACAGTCCAGTCGCCCTTCACCGCTGACGGATGCATTTTTTTGACCGATAATATTGATGACCGCTGACGGCCATATCATTTCAATACCAGCAATGCGCGAACGGAATTCGGGATAACAATGAATATCCGGAGTAGCCAATAGGGTTACATCTTTATCCAGGCGTAGATTTACTCCGCTTTTAATAAACAGAGCGCCTGTCAGATAGTAACCGGATTGTAAGGTAACTGTTCCGCCGCCATTGGCGGCACAGCTGTCAATGGCTTTTTGTATTGCTTCTGTGCTGAGAATGGTACTGTCTGCAATAGCTCCGAAAGAGTTGGCGGACAAAGTTTGTCCGGTTGGTTGCAGACGGGAGCCTACTTGTTTAGCCCATACCAGGTCGTTGACCGGAGAAGTGTTTCCCCAGTCATAAGAACTGTCTTTGGCTTGTGACAGGATACAAACCGTTAAAATGCCGGTCGCTATCAGTGCAAAGAACGTTATTTTTCTTTTCATATAGCTATGGTTTTATAAAATAGTTGCGGGTGAGGCTGATGTTTTCTTAACACTTTCCAGAAACTCTATTTCTATAATCCGGAGATTATGTTTTCCCTTGCCTTCCTTTGCTTTCTTTTCCATGTCATTGGCCGCTCCGCCCGCCACTTCCACAATTTGGCCGAAAGCATCCTTTTCGGTAGTACTGCCTTTCAAACGGACGGTTATCTTATCGGAACATACCGGCTTGTCCACTTCCAGATGTACATATCCCAAGCTCTTTTCCGTGCTCCCGCTCCAAATCAGCTCGTCTCCGGCATACACTTCCAAAGGATAACTGCGGGAACGCCAGCCGTTCAGCTTGATGCAGATGTCGTCGACGCTTGTCTTTTCAGCCAATGTATAGGTAATCCAGGCCGTACTTAACCGACCGTCGTTCGCCCATTCGCTCAACTCGTTGTCATCATGGCTGTTGCCCGTTTCGGTACGGTTAGCACCGGCTTCGGCGGACACAATGGCGATGTCGCGCTTGGTATCCGTATAGGAAGGAGTCAGTGGAGTTTCCCCTTTATCCAGCCTGCCTTTTAGGGTCAGTTGGGGCAGGTAGTCACTCAGTCCGTCTACCACTTTCACTGGAACGGTCTGCAGCGTAAGCCTTGCGGCCGGAAGCCCTTCCGCTTCGGCGGTGACAACTATTTTGCCGGCTTTGGCCGTACTGCGGATCAGCGCACGGTTGATGCCGCATTCCACCGGAAGGTTCATATCCAGAATATGATTGTCCTTCCCCTGTGCGATACCGCCGCGCCATTCGGCCTCGCCTTTCAGGGTAAAGCGGACCGTACGGTTATCCAGCGGACAACGTCTACCGTCCTTGTCCACAACTTCCACCTGAAGCAGGGCCATGTCGGCTCCGTCTGCGTGGAAACCTTCGGGGTTCTGTATAGCGGTAAGTTCCAGACGGGCGGCTTCTCCCACTGTTGACAATGTATAGCGGCTCACTTCTTTACCTTTTCCGTCGTAACTTACCGCTTCCAGCCTGCCCGCTTGATAAGCGACCTTATCGAAAGTGAAAAGGAAATGGCTTTCCCGTTTACCTTTACCCAGGGATTTGCCATTGAGCAGCAGTTCCACCTGTTTGCCATTCGATACGACATATACCGGTTTCACCGTATGTTCAGGATAGTTCCAGTGTCCGATGATATAAGTTTGGAACTTGTCCGTATCCACCCAACCGTTCCACATTACCTGATGGGCGAAGAAGGCGTCTTTTTCTATACGCATGGGGTCGGTCACGCCGCTGCGGCGGTAATTCTCTTCACCGCGATAATGTGTGTTGGAGTCGGAGAAGATGATTTTCGTACCACCTGCACTGACCCGTAAGCCCGTACCCGGACGCTCACGCCAGTAATCGTACCAGCGACGAACCATTTCCAATGCAAGCATATCCTGATTATGATTGTAGCTCATTGCCGGTTTCCCTTTATGCAATGGTCCTGTTCCTTCTTTATGGAATGGATAGCTGTACTCATCCCAATACTTGCGGAGTCCCTCATCGCGGCAATATTCGGTAGCCCACATCGGATGCTTCTTGCTCTTGTTGATATAAAGCATTTCACCGCCGTATTCCGCTTCGTTAATATCGAGCATCTCACGCGAGCCGATGGCACGTCCGCCGAAAGGGTCGAACTTGTCGCGAATTTCCTTCATCTCAATCATATGTTCGCGTCTGATGCCCTTATTCCCGGATTCGTAAAACAGGATACTCGGGTTATTACGGTTATAGATAATGGCATCGCGCATCAACTCCGTACGCTGTTCCCATTGTCGTCCACCACAGTCTTTTTCAGAGTCGCCGGCAGGCATGGCCTGAATAAGACCGACACGGTCGCAAGACTCCACATCCTGTTTCCAGGGAGTGACGTGCATCCAGCGGACAAGGTTCGCGTTGCTTTCCACCATAAGGCCATTGGAGTAGTCACTCAACCATGCGGGAACGGAAAGCCCCACTGCCGGCCATTCATTGCTGGTACGCTGGGCATAGCCCTTCATTTGGATGACGCGGTCGTTCAGCCATACCTTTCCCTGGCCGAACTTTGTCTTGCGGAAGCCGGTACGGGTCACTACCTCGTCAAAAACATTTCCGCGGTCGTCCAGCAGGGCCGTATTCACGGTGTACAGATAGCCGTATCCCCAGCTCCAGAAGTGCAGTTCGCTCACATCGGCAGCAGCTTTCACGGTTCCCGTTTCACCGGCTTTCAGCACTGTCTTGCCGCCATGAAAGGTCTTCACCAGCTTACCGTTCGCATCGGTTAGGGTCACCCGATAGCTGAAGCTGCGTGCCTTGCGACTGTCGTTTTTCACCTCGGACTCGGCATGTATCTTCGCCTTGCGGCCTTTGATGTCGAAGTCGGTGGCGTAGATGTATACACCAGTTGTTTTCAGGTTGCTGTACAGAGGTAAAGTCTGATATACCTCGTCCATCACATATAGAAATACGTTCTTGGGGATACCGCCATAGTTGGCATTGAAATTACGGTCGTTCCACTGATATTTGGAATTAGTGCTTTTTTCACGGTAGAACCAGTTGTTATCAATGCGTACAGCCAACACATTATCTCCTTCTTTCATATAGGGAGTAAGGTCAAATCCTACGGCCATGACTCCGTTTTCATGCAGTCCTAAATAGTGTCCGTTCAGGAAGAATTCACCTCCTTGGCGAACTCCCTCAAATTCGGCAAACACTTTTTTACCTTTCAATTCTTTTACCCGAAAATGCTTGCGATACCACATAACAGTGTCGGAATGTTGGCTGATGGGCAGTTTAAAGGCTTCATCTTCATTGAAAGCATGCGGTAAAGTAATTTGTTTCCAGTCATTATCATTGAAATCAGCTATTTTTGCTTGTGGAAAGTCCCCTACCTGCAGACGCCATTCACTGTTAAAGTTATATTTTTGGCGTTCTGCAGCATGCGTACTCAAAGCAAACAGCGTCGTGAAGATAAGCGTGAAAAGAAAAAATCTATTCTTCATGTTATTCTGTTATTATAAATTTTATCTGGTCCCATTTTAATTGCCGTCCGGCTTTTCTATTTCGAAGAAAGGTGCGGGATACCAATGGAATTGGTTTACATCATCCGGCTGTGCTGGATTATAGTCAGGAACAGGATGAAGATATTTTGCTAAATCGGGAATATTTTTCTTGACCCCCTCAACTACACATTTGGCTATCTGATACGCACCGTAGGGGTTGAAATGAGTATTGTCGGCAAGTACTTTCTTCTGCCCTTCAAAGCTTCCCATCGGATAATGTACAAAGGCTTTCTTGGATTCTTTCTCTCCTAAGGCTTCGTAAAGGATACCGGTCATTTCATTTAAGTCGATGAGAAGAACCTTTTCTTTATTGGCTATCCAGCGTACCGCATCCGGATATTCACCGTGGGTATTTACTGTTTTTCCCTCTTTGTCAAATCTGCGACGACGGGTGGGAGTCACTAAAACCGGTATGCCACCGTGTGCTTTAACTTCGTCTATATAGATTTTTAAGTTGGTCATAAATGAATAGTATGCTCCTTTACCTGGACCTTTTTGTTTTTGGTCGTTGTGCCCGAATTCAATGAAGAGATAATCTCCTTTCTTCATCTGTGATAATGCCTTTTTAAGGCGATTGGCTTTAATGGATGTATTGGCGCTTTCACCGCTTTCGGCATAGTTTGCTACTGCTGCATTCGTTCCGAAAAAGAGAGGGAGCATTTGTCCCCAACTGGCCCATGGCTCATTTTCTTGGTCAACCACAGTACTGTTACCGCATAAATAGATGGTGGCAACGGAAGATGAAGCCGGTTCTATGCGTATACTTTCACAAGCCGGTGCTTCACCATTGATTTCAATGGTCAATTTGTCATCCCAATCCAGCTTCCTTTTTTCTCGGTCTTTGATTTTAACTTTTTCTTTCTTGGATATATATGGGCTTCGTTTGTTGACAATGAAACTCCTTTCGGTGATTTCTCCCTTTTTAGTTGGTAAATTTTCAATAAACAGTCTGCGTGATTCGGCGCGGACAGTTGTATTGGCTGCACGTTTGCTGCTGCCTAAACTAACGGTGACAAGGTAGTTCCCATCTGGTACCCGTACGGAAAAATAGAAAGGTTCTTTGCTCCCTTTTGCAGGTGTTTCCGTGCGGTCATAACCATAACCTGTCGTTTCGGAATAACGTGGAGCATTTTCCATTTTGAATGTTTGAGGCAATGTTTGTGCTGAGGCGCAGACTGTTGTTAACAGCAGAAAATTTAATAGTGTTGTTCTCATGGCTGATTTTATTAATTGTTGCTTTTCAAGATATTGTTATTTTGACGCTAAAGTAGCGGCATTGTTTTTTTTGTGGAATAGAGTAATGTACATAAGTATGTATTTTCTATTTATTTTGTATAAATAGTCTGTTTATAATGTGATAAGTAACAGAAAAGACAGGATTATAAACAAATATTCCATGTATTCATAGGTGTGTTTTCTTATTTTTGTAGACGTGTAAATATTGATAGTCTCTTTTATTAAAATGAAATACTTGTTATGAGAAAAAGTATCTTATGCTACTTATTGCCAGGGTGTATTGCACTATCTATCAATCTGTTATTGTGCGCTCAAAATAGAGTTGTTGCTCCGATGATAGATGTAAATGATGTAATTGATAATACGTTGGACAGCTTGAATAAGGCACGGACTATGAGGCCTATCGCCGGTTCCAGCCGCAAAGGGGATAATCCAGTACTTTTTTTAGTCGGGAATTCTACCATGCGTACCGGTACTTTGGGTAATGGAAATAACGGACAATGGGGATGGGGATATTATGCGGGTGAGTATTTCGATGCTAAAAAAATAACTGTGGAAAACCACGCATTAGGTGGAACAAGCAGTCGGACTTTTTATAACCGCCTTTGGTCGGAGGTTCTTAAAGGAATACGTCCGGATGATTGGGTCATTATAGAATTAGGGCATAATGATAACGGACCGTATGATAGCGGTCGTGCCCGCGCCTCTATTCCGGGAATCGGGAAAGACAGTTTGCTTGTGACAATTAAAGAAACCGGAGTAACGGAAACCGTATATACTTATGGTGAATATATGCGGCGTTTTGTCAGGGATGTAAAGGCGAAAGGGGCGCACCCTGTTCTTATGTCTTTAACCCCTCGTAATGCATGGGACGATAAAGACAGCACGGTTATTACACGCGTAAATAAGACTTTTGGTTTGTGGGCTAAACAGATAGCGAAAGAGCAGCGTATCCCCTTTATTGATTTGAATGAGATTACGGCCCGTAAGTTCGAAAAGTTTGGTAAGGAGAAAGTGAAGTATATGTTTTATATAGACCGGATACATACCAGCGCTTTTGGTGCGCGTATAAATGCGGAGTCGGCAGCCGAAGGCATCCGTGGATGTAAAGGACTGAAGCTATCCTGTTATCTGAAGCCGTTGGAGCAGGATTCTGTTACGGGAAAGAGTCGTAAGAAAGGTTGTCCGGTGTTGTTTACTGTGGGAGATAGTACAGTAAAGAACAATGATGACGATGAGAATGGTATGTGGGGCTGGGGCAGTGTGATTGCTGATAAATTTGACTTGAACAGAATTACGGTTGAAAACTGTGCTAAAGCCGGACGTAGCGCACGTACTTATTTGGATGAGGGGCGTTGGGATAAAGTGTACAATGCGCTTCAGCCGGGGGATTTTGTACTCATTCAGTTTGGACATAATGATGCCGGAGCTATCAATACGGGCAAGGCGCGTGCGGAGTTGCCCGGAGCAGGAAGCGAAAGCAAGGTGTTCTTAATGGAGGCGTCCGGGAAGTATCAGGTGATTTATACTTTCGGCTGGTATCTGCGCAAGTTTATTATGGATGTAAAAGAAAAAGGCGCTACTCCCATTGTGTTGAGCTATACGCCGCGCAATATATGGGATAATGGAGAAATTCAGCGCAATACTGGTTCTTTCGGTAAATGGACTTGTGAAGCGGCGGAACAGACCGGGACGTGTTTTATAGACCTGAACAATCTTTCGGCGGACAAACTGCAAAAAATGGGCTGGGAGCAAGGGCTACGTGTAGTAGGCGAGTATTTTAACCATGACCATACACACACCTCGCTGAAAGGTGCGCGGCTCAATGTGGAAAGTATTGTCGAAGGATTGAAAGCTTCCGGTTCTCCGCTAAAGGATTATTTGAAATGAAACCGTAAAAATCCGTTTCAGTAGTATCTGAAAAAAGGGGGATATGTCAAAACTGAAGTGACATATCTCCCTTGAATAATAGTTTAACGGAAATCGAACATCAGATTCAGATGCAGCCCTTCATCTCCGGATTTGATTCGGATATTGCCCGGCTGGCTGTTAGGTCCTTGCTGCTCAATGGGTTTGAAAGAACAGATAGCCGGAATGTCGAGCAGGAAGGAGATGTCACCTTCCGGGAATTTAGGCATGGTGTCTTTGACGCGTCCGGCAGGTTCTTCGGGTGTGAAGATGTGATAGAAGATTCCGTCGTTGCGGGAATAAACGGTGAAAGGTGTGGTGTCACTTTCCAACGTAGCCCAGTACATATTGGCGTGATAGCCTTTGAATTCGGGATAAACCAAGTTCTCGTAGCTTTCGCCGGTAATAGTATTGTTATACTCTTTTTGCCAAATGCCGTAGGTGGTTCCTGCAATGCGGTTTTTCCATACGCGATAAGGGCCTCGTCCCATCCATCTCATTCCGGTACAAGCTTGTTCGGGATAGGAGAAGGTCAGTCCGAGATTATAGACTTGGGTATCCATAAAAGCATCGTCAAAACCGCCACCGCCCGAAGCGCGGTTCAGCAGGATGGCGTCCATATAGAGTAATCCGTTGCCGGTGAGTTTCCAGACGATAGAGTCGGCGCCTCCCCGGTACTTGGCGCAGAATACGGCTCCGTCCTCAGCCGCACGTATATAGCTTGAAGAAGGCTGATATTGCATCTTCATACCTATGGGGCGCGGACCGTTCTTGAAAGGAATCTCTTTGTCGCCCGCTTTCACCCTGCGGAGCAGACCCGTCGTGGCGTCGAAGGTGACGCATACGCTTGTGCTGTTCAAGATTACTTCATCTGTGGTTTGTGTGGCTGTAGCCTGTTCTGTAAGATTCAAAGACATGGGGGTCTGCGACAGTTTCTGTTCAAAATACTGTTTGGCCAAATGGATGGGGTAAGACCACTCGCAGATGCTTTTTCCTTCTTTGTCGAAAGCTTCAAGATGCAGGACATCGCCATTGTGGAAACCTTCGGGAACGATGAAACGGGCGGTTCCTGTCTCTCCCGGACTGATAGCGGGAAGACGGACTTCGCCTTCGGCAAGTATCGTCGTTTTGCCTTTGTCCTGCAAGGGAGTGCTGCATGACAGTACCTTATATATCATCCGGCACTGCGACAGGTTAGTATAGGTATATTCGTTTGTCAGCAGGAAGCTGCCGTTAAAGTGGGTGGTGATGAGCAACGGTTTCAATTGTATAGGCGACCATTGGGCGCGAATAGCATAGAAGCTGCCTTCCTTTTCGCGGCGGGGACCGACAATGCCGTCGGGGGCGTTGGATTTGTCGGAATCGAGGATGCCACCCTTGTCTGTACGCTTGGGAGCTTCATCGCAATATACCCAGATAAAGCCTCCGGCAAACATGGGGTTAGTGAGCCAACGGTCCCAAAAATCGCGCAGACCCGCTCCGCCGCCTTGGTCGTACATGGCGTGCATGAATTCGGTGGGCATAAAAACCTTGTAGCCGTTGGTGAGGCGTGCCACTCCGGTCAAGTAAGCCGGATAGTGGTGAGTGTCAAGTTCGTTAAAGTCGGCCCACGGGTGTACCACATGACGCTTTTGTAACTTGTCGTATTTGGCAAACAAAGAGTCGAGGGCGTAGTTCCAACCACCTTCGTTGCCATTGCTCCAAATAATAATACAAGGATGATTGACGTCACGCTCTATCATCTCCTTTACAAGTCCCGGTCCTACTTTGGAGTCATAACCGTTCTGCCAACCGGCAAGTTCGTCCATGTAGACAATGCCCAGAGAGTCGCACATATCGAGAAAGTGCTCATCGGGAGGATAATGAGAACGGACTGCATTCATGTTCATTTCCTTTATGAGCAATGCATCATGGCGGCTCATGGCAGCACTTGTGGTACGTCCTCCGTCTACGGAGAAAGAATGGCGATTGATTCCTTTTACTACTAATTTAACACCGTTCAGGTAGATTCCGTCTTGGGGGAAGAACTCAACGGTACGGAAACCGATGCGGGTTTCACGGGTTTGAATTGCTTTGCCGGACGGGTCTTTCAGCGTGAGGCTGGCAAGGTAGAGTTGAGGGTTTTCGGTATTCCAAGGCTTCACGGACTTATAGACGCCTTTTAGTTGCTGCTCGCTGTCAGAGTTTGTAATCCGGTGGGTAAGGAGGGGCTGGTTATCCTTTGTGAGAATTTCCTTCCCGTCGTTCAACTCTCGAATGGCAACGGACAATTCATAGCCTTGCGCATCTCCCTCCATTTCCACAGCCGCGCTGAAAGTTCCGTCGTGGCGGGCATCAAGGATGAAATGTCTCATATTGATTTTCGGAACTACCTCTAACCATACGGGGCGGTAGATACCGCCGAAAAGCCACCAGTCCGCCTTGCGCTCGGCGGCGTTTATCGACTTGTTAGCGGATTCCTTGGCTATCTTCACTTCAAGGGTATTCCGCTTGCCGAATTCAATGAGTTCTGTAATGTCGTAACTGAAGCGGTAGAACCCGCCTTGGTGAATGGCTCCGGCACTTTGACCGTTTATCAGTACTTCAACATCGGTCATTACACCGTCAAAGTAGATTTTTATCCGCTTATCTTTCCAATATTTAGGCACTTCAAACTTGTGCCGGTAGATTCCCACCTCGTCGCTCGGTTTTTCGCCCGGTACTTTGTACCAACGGCCGTAGGTATATTCTCCAAAGCCTTGAAGCTCCCAGTTGCAGGGAACTTCTATCTTTTTCCATTTACCACTGTTCTGCCCCTTAGTACAGAAAAACTCCCAAGTTTTCGTATCGTCAATACCGGTCCCCGAAAGGTATATTCTTTCCGGATGCGGGGCTTGGGCGTACACGCCATGTTTATGTATTTGGTTATAGTGTTTTTCCAGCCTTTCATATTCCTCTTTGGTGAGTCGCATGAATGAGCCATGCTGCGGAGCATCCACTCCTTTGATGTCTTGAGGGGAATGAAAATTTCGCAGATATTTGTCGGCCCGGCAGATGCGATACCGTTTAGGATTGGAAGAGTATTCTATATAGCCCACACGCCAAGTGGAGTCACCCGCTAATTGAAAGGCTGACACACCTTCGCATTTCTTGTTACCTTCAAAGTCCACGTAGTCTTCTTCTACGGGCTCGCTCCATGGACCGGTCAACGCAGGGGCAGTGGCTGTGAAGAGTCCCGGTTTGCCGCCTTCCTTCTTTATCATCAGGTGGAACAGCCCGTCCGACTCTAAATAGTTGATATCAGCATCAATAGTAGCATATCCCCAGTCGAACAGCAGGCGGGGTTTAGTGAGGGTGGTAAAAGTCTCATCGGCATATGAATAATACATTCGGTCGTACTTTTCTTCGGCACTGTTCCAAAGTGAGTAATAGACGAAATAACCGCCTTTCCGCCCGTCAGTCCATTGATAATCGGCATCCCAGATGATTTGAGGTGCCCAAACACGGTTTATGGTGGAGTAGTTGGTATAGCTATCGGGTGAGCCTGGGTCGGAGAAGAGGGCGGATCCTTTGCGGAAGTCGAAGGTGGTAGATTCCCAATGAATGAGGTCGTCACTGGTGAGGAGATTTATGCCGTAGTTGTTCCATACCTTGCTCTTGCGTACACACATATCAGTAGTGGCCATCAGGTATCCGCTGCCATCGTGTTTGCGGCAGATGTAAGCATCGCGTGTTCCGCCTTCGATGGCTGCCTTTTCGGTGGAACTGAATATAGAGTCACCGTTGAGGAGGTCGTGGTAGTTCAGTCCGTCACGGCTCAGAGCGTAAGCTGTCCATTCGCCACGTCCGCTCATATGGCAATATAGATAGCCGTATTCTCCTTTTTGCAGATTTTGTGCTTGAAGGGAGGCTGTTGCCCACAGACAGCAGAAGAAGAGTAGAAAGTTCAATGTCTTGTTCATGGTTTATATTGTTATTGGAGACAAAAATAGGAAATTATCCGTGAATATTATCTCTTGTCCGAGCACATAGTACCTGAAACAACAAAAACAATAAGAGAACTGCCAAAAGACTCAGAATCTGTTTGCTTGGAAACTCTTATATTTGCCACACAGAAAAATATTTGTTTCTTAATACTATAAAACTATTAAAGACACATGAATAGACTACTTGGATTAATTTCCTTTCTTTTAGTGTTGGCGGGTTCTGTTTCTGCCAAGGTGGTACTTCCGGCTATCTTTTCCGATAATATGGTTTTGCAGCAAAACGCACAAGTCAATCTGTGGGGAAAGGCAACACCCGGCGAGCGTATTTCGGTAAAAGCATCATGGGCGGATAAGGCTGTAGCTGCCAAAACGAATGCTGACGGTAAATGGACTGTAAAACTAAAAACTCCTACGGCAACAAAGGGACAGACTGTTACGGTGAGTGGTGAAAACACCATTGTTATTAATAATGTATTAATAGGGGAAGTCTGGCTTTGTACCGGACAATCTAATATGGAATATCCGGTTTCTAAACATCCTGACAAAAAATGGATGACCGGCATGACCACGGAAGCCGAAGAGATGAAAGATGCCGATTATTCGGAATACCGTTTGTTCCGGGTTGAACATCAACTGGCTCCTGATGGGGAAAAAGATGATTGTCAAGGCCGTTGGCTGGTTTGTACTCCGGAGAATTTATATGATTTCTCGGCGGTAGGTTTCGTTTTTGGACGCAGGTTGCATAAGGAATTGGGAGTACCGGTAGGCATGATACAGTCTACATGGGGAGGTACGCATGCCGAATCGTGGACAAAGATGAGTGTCATGAAGAATAATCCGCTTTATGCAGATGTTCTTGAAGATTTTGCGCTGAAGAATGTGAAACAGGAAAAGGGGTATTGCAAAGTCCCTTCTACACTTTGGAATGGAATGATTCATCCCATTTTGGGATATACAATAAGAGGAAACATCTGGTATCAGGGAGAGTCTAATGCCATTCGTTATGAAAAATATCAGCAGGTATTTACGAATATGATTAATAGTTGGCGGAAAGAATGGAAGCAACCTGATATGCCTTTCTATTTCATGCAGATTGCTCCACATAAAGGGCAGCCGGCAGGTATTCGTGAGGCACAGCTCAAAACGTGGCAAAGCGGTCTGAAGAATGTGGGTATGGCAGTTGTTACCGATGCGGCAGACTCTACGGATATTCATCCGCGTAATAAGCGTGTAGCCGGTGAACGTATGGCTTTATGGGCACTTGCCAAGCAATATGATAAAAATGTGGCTTATTCAGGCCCGCTCTTTAAGTCAATGAAGGTTAGTGGCGGTAAGGCTGTGCTGAGCTTTGAATATGCCGGAGACGGATTAATGACACCGGAGAACGCTCCGGTAAAGGGTTTCTTGGTAGCGGGTGCCGATAGGCGTTTCTATCCGGCAGAGGCTGTGATAAAAGGTGCCCAACTGGAAGTTTCCGCTTCGCAGGTGGCTGTTCCGGTTGCCGTACGCTACGGATTCTGTAATTTCTTTCGTGTAAACCTGTATAATAAAGCCGGTTTGCCGGCAGTACCTTTCCGTACGGATACATGGGAGCAGGGTTCATATGCCCGTTGGTTTGCAGATTCTGAAATGATGCGTTTTCCGCAGGCTTATCAGTTGGATCATGGTAAGCGTTTGTTTTTCGGTTATGCTCAAGGAGTAGGTTGTTGTGCTATGTTGCAAATGTGGAAGGCTACGGGAGAGCGCCGCTACTATGATTATGTGAAACAATGGGCTGATTCTCTGATTAATGAGAAAGGGGAAATTCATTTGTATGATATGTCCACCTATAATCTGGATTTCATTAATTCGGGAAAGGTGTTGTTTGACCTCTATCGTGAAACCGGCGATCGGAGATATAAGTCGGCGATGGATATTCTTATCAAGCAACTGAAGAATCAGCCGCGTACTTTGGAAGGCGGTTTCTGGCATAAGCTGATTTATCAGCATCAGATGTGGCTGGATGGACTGTATATGGCTTCACCGTTTATGGCACAATATGGTGCGGAATTCAACAAGCCGGAATGGGTTGATGAGGCGGTGAAGCAGTTTCGTCTCTGTCATAAGCATACTTACGATGCCAAAACAGGACTTTATCATCATGCTTGGGACGAAAGTAAAAGTCAGCGTTGGGCTAATCCGGAAACAGGACATTCTCCTAATTTTTGGGGACGTAGCATAGGTTGGTGGTTCATGGCATTGGTAGATGCTTTGGACTTTGTACCGGAGAATCATCCGGGACGTGCCGACATGATTGGATATATTCGCGGATTAGCGGAGACGTTACCGAAATATCAGGATAAAGCAGGACTTTGGTATCAGGTTATTGACCAGCCTAAACGTAAAGGTAACTTTCCGGAGGCATCTGTGACTACCCAGTGTATGTATGCTTATGCGAAAGCTGTGAATAAAGGATATATTGATGCCAAATATCGTGCAGTGGCAGAAAAGGCCCTGCAAGGACTGAAAGACAAATTGTTGATAGAAAAGCAGGATGGAACTTTAACTTTGACCCGTTGTTGCCAAGTTGGCGGTTTAGGCGGTCATCCGTATCGTGACGGAAGTTTTGAATATTATATAGGTGAAAAAATGAGAGATAATGATTCCAAGGCAACAGGTCCGTTTATTATGGGATGTTTGGAGTTAGAAAAATAAGATGGGTATGAATCGACTGTGTAGTATTGCCATGATTGTGTTTTGCGCAGGAACTTTGTCTGCACAAAATCTTGCGTGGCCGGAAATTAGTTTGGAGGCCAAACCTGCTGCCCGTTGGTGGTGGATGGGAAGTGCGGTAGATAGAGATAATCTGACCCATAATTTGGAAACGTATGCTGCAGCGGGAATGGGAACCATGGAAATTACTCCAATCTATGGCGTGCAAGGAAATGACGCGAATGATATTCCGTTTCTTTCTCCTCGTTGGATGCAGATGCTGCAATACACGGAAGATGAAGCTTCACGTCTGGGTATGCAGATTGACATGAATACCGGTACCGGCTGGCCTTTTGGCGGTCCTGAAGTAGGTGTGGAAGACGCTGCCTGCAAACTGCTGATTGCGGAGTATCGGGTAGAAGGAGGAAATACGTTTGATAAGAAAATAGAAGTCGCTGATAGAAAGCAGCAGCCTTATGCCAAGTTAGAACGTCTGATGGCTTTTTCTGATGCAGGGAAGTGTATGGACTTGACGGCTAAGGTAAAAGACGGAGTATTGCGTTGGAAGGCTCCGAAAGGTTGTTGGCGCTTGATTGCCGCTTTTTGCGGCAAGACTTTTCAGAAAGTGAAGCGTGCTGCTCCCGGTGGTGAGGGGTATGTGATGAATCATTTTTCCGCCCGTGCCGTGAAAAACTATCTTGGACGTTTTGAACGTGCTTTTAGCGGAGAGTTTAGGAATACCAATGGTACTGTCACTGCTTATCCTCATAATTTTTTCAATGATTCCTATGAAGTTTATGGGGCAGACTGGTCAGAAGGTCTTTTTGATGATTTCCGGATACGTCGCGGTTATAAATTGGAAGAACACTTGCCGGAATTTCTTGCAGAAGGAGAACGCTCTGACGAAACCCGACGCATTGTTTCCGATTATCGTGAAACTCTCAGTGAATTATTACAGGAGAATTTTACCCGTCAGTGGACGGAGTGGGCGCACCTGCACGGTTCTAAAACAAGGAACCAGGCTCATGGTTCACCGGGAAATCTGATAGACCTTTATGCTACGGTAGATATTCCGGAGTGTGAGGGGTTCGGCTTGTCTGATTTTGGCATACAGGGACTGCGCAAAGACTCGTTGACACGTCCTAATGACTCTGATCTCTCCATGCTGAAATATGCTTCTTCGGGCGCTCATATTGCCGGAAAACCTTATACATCTTCGGAGACTTTTACTTGGTTGACAGAGCATTTCCGTACCTCTTTGTCACAATGCAAACCGGATATTGACCTTATGTTTGTGTCCGGTGTCAATCATGTTTATTTTCACGGCACAACTTATTCTCCCGCTGAGGCTGCCTGGCCCGGTTGGAAGTTTTATGCTACGGTAGATATGAGCCCGACAAATAGTATCTGGCGGGATGCGCCTGCGTTCTTTCAGTATATATCCCGTTGCCAAAGTTTCTTGCAAATGGGACAGCCTGACAATGATTTTCTGGTGTATCTTCCTGTGTATGATATGTGGCAGGAACAAGACGGCCGTTTGTTGATGTTTGACATTCATAAAATGGCAAAACGCGCTCCTCGTTTTATAGAGGCGGTACATCGTATTAATGATGCAGGTTATGATATGGATTATGTTTCCGATAATTTTATCCGTACAGCTACTTGCCGTGACAAAAAGATTGTAACATCCGGTGGAACAACCTATAAGGCGTTGGTTGTGCCCGGTGCCCGTTTGATGCCTGCAGATGTACTTGCCAGACTTCTTGACTTGGCTAAGGAAGGTGCAACCATTGTGTTTTTGGACCGGTATCCGGAAGATGTTCCGGGTTATGCCAAATTGGAACAGCGTCGTGCGGAATTTAAGCGTACCTTAGGGAAGATAAAGGAATTAGGAAATGAGAATGGCAACGGCAAAACGGTGCTCTTTGGTATGGATTATGTTCGTACGTTGGCACAGACTACAGCTATGCCGGAAGCGATGAAAACTTCCTTTGATTTGAGTTGTGTCCGTCGTAAAAATTCGGATGGTTATCATTATTTCATTTCTGCGCTGACAAATAGAGATACGGAAGGTTGGATACCATTGGCTGTGCCGGCACGTTCGGCTGTACTGTATAATCCGATGAATGGAACTTCCGGTAAGGCTTGTTTACGGCAGAATAATGGAAAGACGGAAGTTTATCTGCAATTGGTTTCCGGAGAATCTGTCATATTGAGAACTTTTACAGAAGTCGATGTGCAGGCTCCGGAATGGAGATATCCGGCTGTTTCAGAGGGAGCTGTTGAATTGTCCGGTTTGTGGAACCTACGCTTTCTGGAAAGTATTCCTGAAGTGCATAATCTTCCGGATTCCGTATCTTTAGGCTCATGGACGGATGTATCTTTTGAAAACGCTAAAACAACTATGGGCACAGGCTGTTACACGACTACTTTTAGAATTGAGAATCCGGCTTCCGCTCAGGATTGGTTGCTTTCGCTTGGTGATGTTCGTGAGAGTGCCCGTATACGTATCAATGGCCGGGAAATTACTACTTTATGGGCTGTGCCCTATTCTTGCTCTGTCGGACAGTACCTGCTTCCGGGAAAGAATACTTTGGAAATAGAGGTAACCAACCTTCCTGCCAACCGCATTGCAGATATGGATTGTCGTGGAGTGAAATGGCGTATTTTTAAAGATATCAATATTGCAGCGCTTGGTTATAAAAAAGGAACTTATGCCCATTGGACACCTGTGCCAAGTGGCTTATTAGGTCCTGTACGTATTGTTCCGTTGAAACTGATTAACAAAGAAATACAATGAGAAAGTTTGGTTTGGTTTGGATAGCGTTGGTTTGTACAGTTTGCTTCCTATATGCTCAAGACCCGCGTGAGAGATATTATTTTTATGAGATTCTTGAGCCGAAGCATGAGCCGAAACCATTGGTGGAGGGTTTTGCTCAGGAACGGATTACTGAAAAATTGAATCGTGGTCTGGTGGCTGTTCCTTCCCGGAACGGCAAATCTGTATATCTTAGTTGGCGTTTGCTGGAGTCGGATGCTCCTGCAACTACTTTTCATGTTTATCGCGAGACAGACGGAAAATCTTGTCGTTTGACGAAGAAAGCCGTTTCCCGTACCTGTGATTTTCTGGATACCACTCCTCACAAGCAGGCTGTTTATTGGGTAGAGGCCGTTGTAAAAGGGCGAAAACCGATTGCTTCAGAAAGGCGGAAGGTGGTATTGGCCGATTTGCAGCCTTACACTTCTGTTCGTTTGAAAGATAATGCCAAAGCCGGAAAGATAGCTTTAGCTGATTTGAATGGCGACGGAGCTTACGATTATGTAGTCCGTACTCCTGAAACAAATGTTGATCCGGGGATGCCGGGTGATACTACCGGCAAGACTTATAAGATTTCAGCTTACTTGAATGACGGTACTTATTTGTGGACATATGATATGGGGCCGGGTATTGAGCCGGGTATCTGGTACTCGCCTTTTATTGTGTACGATTTCAATGGTGACGGCAAAGCCGAGGTGGCGATTAAAACGGCAGATACCGATTATGTGAAAAATGAGAAAGGGCGTGTTTGTGGTGGTAGTGAATATCTTTCTGTTCTTGACGGTATGACGGGAAAGGAAATAGACCGTGTGGATTGGCCAGAACGTAATGATCGTTATGGAAATCTGATTCGTCAGAATCGTAATCAGATGGGAGTAGCCTACTTGGACGGAAAGACTCCTTTTATATTAGCGGCGCGCGGTACGTACAAATTGATGGTTGTAGATGCATGGATGTTGAAAAACGGTAAACTGGAACGTGTGTGGTGTTGGGACGGTGACGAGGAAAACCCCATTGTCCGGAGTATGGGTGCACATAGTATGGTTACGGCTGATGTAGACGGCGACGGTCGTGATGAAATAATGTTGGGATCTTGTATGCTTGATGATAACGGCACGCTTTTATGGTCTTCCGGGTTGGGGCATAGTGACAAGGCATATCTTTGCAAGTTGCGTCCTGATGTGGAAGGTATGCAGGTGTTTATGGTCAGCGAGCCGAAGAAAGAAGATGGTCGTGGCGTTTCGGTGGTAGATGCCGCTACAGGTAAGTTAATATGGGGTATCGGGCATACTACCTATCATGTAGGTGACGGTATGGTAGCGGATTTTGACCCGGCTTATCCCGGTTTGGAATGCTTTGCCAGTGAAGACCGTAAGGGAGGAAGCACTGACAGGTATCTACTTACAGCTGGCGGAAAGAAATTAGAAGTGGGTCGGGACGAGATACCCGGTTGCCGTAATTGGATATGGTGGGATGCCGATCTGTTGCGTGAGACATTCAAGGGGGATGATAACCGTTGGGGAGCCGGTTCCTCTTCCGGAGGACGTAGCCAGAGTATTTGGAAATGGAAAAGTGAAGTGTTGACAGAAAACATACAGGGGGATATCTTGTTAATGGCTGATATGGAGGGTGATTGGCGCGAAGAATTGATAACGGCTTTACCCGGTGAACTTCGTATATATCACACCAATATTCCTGCAGCTGATCGTAGGGTGACGTTGATGCAAGATGCACTGTACCGTAGCTACGTGGCCCATCGCAGTATGGGGTATCCTCAAGCGCCTGTACCTTCTTATTATTTGGGAAATAATTAATGTGTATGAGAACCTGTTATTTCTCATACGTTTGCTAACTTTTAAAATGCTATTAAGAATGACAAAACAATTGTGTGTAATTGCGGCTGTTTGTTTATGGATATTTAGTTCTTGTCAGTCTACGGGCTATAAGTATGAGGCTATTTATCGTAATTTGCCTTTTGATATGCCTCGTGTGGAAGCACCTGAATTTCCTGATCGTACGGTCAATCTGAAAGAGTTTAATGCTGTTGGTAATGGAGAAACTTTGTGTACGGAAGCCTTTGCCAACGCAATCAATGCCCTTTCCGAACAGGGAGGAGGGCATCTTATTGTCCCTGCCGGCGTTTGGTTTACAGGACCTATTGTATTGAAAAGTAATATTGACTTACATCTGGAAAAAGGAGCGGTCATCCTTTTTTCCCCTGATGTAGACCTTTATCCTTTGGTAGAAACTGTATTTGAAGGTTTGGATACCCGCCGTTGCCAGTCTCCTATTTCCGGTCATAATCTTGAGAATGTGGCTATTACGGGTAAAGGAGCTATTGATGGAAATGGCCATTATTGGCGTCCGTTGAAACGTGAAAAGGTAACGGAGAGTGTTTGGAAGCAGACAACATCCCGTGGTGGTGTGTATAAACGTCCCACCTACTGGTTCCCTTATCCTGAGACCTTGAAAGGAGATACTATCAGTAATATGAATGTTCCCCAGACTTTGAAAACGGAAGAAGAGTGGCAAAGTGTCCGCCATTTCCTTCGTCCTGTAATGGTAAGCCTGATAGAATGTAAAAATGTATGGTTGCAAGGAGTGATATTTCAAAACTCTCCGGCATGGAATCTGCATCCGCTGATGTGCGAGAATGTATTGATTGAAGATGTGCAGGTGCGCAATCCGAGTTACGCACAGAATGGTGACGGATTGGACTTGGAATCTTGCAAAAATGCTCTGATTGTGAATTCTACTTTTGATGTGGGTGATGATGGCATTTGCTTGAAAAGCGGTAAAGATGAAGATGGGCGTCGTCGTGCACGCCCTTGTGAAAATGTTGTGGTAGATGGTTGTACGGTATTTAAAGGGCATGGCGGTTTTGTTGTTGGCAGCGAGATGAGTGGTGGAGTGCGTAATGTATCTGTAAGCAATTGCCAGTTCTTGGGAACGGATGTAGGATTGCGTTTTAAAAGCAAGCGCGGGCGTGGCGGTATTGTTGAAAATATATGGATAACCGACGTGTCTATGATGGATATTCCGACCGAGCCGATTACTTTCAATCTTTACTACGGCGGCAAATCAGCTGTTGAAGTATTGGAAAGTGGCGAAAAAGTTCCGGCAAAAGTTGAACCGCTTCCTGTGGATGAGACAACCCCTTGTTTCCGTAATATCCATGTAAAACATTTGATATGTGCGGGAGCGCGACGTGCGTTGTTCTTTAACGGCATTCCTGAAATGCCGATTGAAAATGTGGTTTTGGAAGATATTGATATTACTTCCCGATTAGGGGCCGAGTTTATTTATAGCAAGGCTGTCACGATGAAGAATGTGACTATACGCAATACGGAGGGTGAGGAGATTGTTACGCGGTTTTGTGAGGATGTGAAATAAGGGGTTGAATGTAATAATTGTGAACGAAATGGATTGTCAAATCTGACACCCTTTCAGTCAAAATAAGTACAAAGAGTAGGGGATGATTCCCCTATTTTTGTATCATAAAATAGTGACTAAAACTAACTACCATGAAACAATGTTTTTTTGCGGTCGATTTGGGTGCTACCAGTGGCCGTACTATTTTGGGCACTTTCACGCCGGAGGGGTTGGAACTGGAAGATGTGAATCGTTTTCCGAATCATCTGATTGAGACCGGCGGACATTTTTACTGGGATATTTATGAACTTTACCGACATATAATTGAAGGGCTGAAAACTGTTGCCCGAAAGAAAGATGTTGAAATTACCTCCATTGGCATTGATACATGGGGGGTGGATTTTGTTTGTGTAGGTAAAGACGGTGGATTTCTTCGCCAACCTTATTCGTATCGTGATCCTCATACCGTCGGTGCACCCGATGCCTTCTTTAATAAAGTGGCTCGTAAGCAGGTTTATGAGTGGACAGGTATCCAAGTAATGAATTTCAACTCTCTGTTCCAGCTTGATACGTTGAGACGTAATGAAGACAGCGCATTGGCTGCTGCCGATAAGTTACTTTTTATACCGGATGCTTTGAGTTATATGTTGACCGGTGAAATGGTAACAGAGTACACTATTGCCAGCACGGCGCAGTTAGTGAACGCGAAAAACCGTAACTTGGAAGAGGCTTTATTGCGCGAGCTTGGGCTTACCAATACTAATTTCGGCCGCTTTGTTTACCCCGGTGAGAAGGTAGGAACACTGACAAAAGAGGTACAGCGCATAACCGGACTTGGTGATATACCTGTGATTGCAGTAGCCGGTCATGACACTGCTTCTGCCGTAGCTTCAGTTCCTGCTGTGAATCCTGATTTTGCATATCTGAGCAGTGGAACCTGGTCTTTGATGGGTGTGGAGACGGAAGGCGCGGTTATTACAGATGAGACTGAGGCTTTGAATTTCACTAATGAAGGAGGTGTGGACGGTACAATCCGTCTGTTGAAAAATATTTGTGGAATGTGGTTGTTGGAACGTTGCCGGGCTGCATGGGGTGAAACTTCTTATCCGGAGTTGATAACCGAAGCGAATGTAAGTGAACCGTTTCGTAGTTTGATAAACCCTGATGATGCTCTGTTTGCCAATCCGGTTGATATGGAGCAGGCTATAAAGGACTATTGCTCTGATTGCCGCCAACCCATTCCGCAGACTCGGGGACAGATTGTTCGTTGTATTTTTGAGAGCCTTGCTCTGCGCTATCGTCAGGTGTTGGATAATCTTCGCACTCTTTCTCCCCATCCGATAGAGACTCTTCATGTTATTGGCGGGGGAAGCCGTAATGATTTGTTGAATCAATGGACGGCTAACGCCGTCGGTATTCCTGTGGTGGCCGGTCCTTCTGAGGCTACAGCAATCGGAAATGTTATGATTCAGGCTCTTGCGGGCGGAAAGGCAAAAGATATTGCTTCTATGCGTCGGTTAATCAATCAGTCAATTTCTTTGGAGACTTTTTATCCGGAAGATACGGAAGCGTGGGACGCCGCATATTTGCACTTCAAACAGGTGACAAAGAATAATTAAAATTAATATTTAAATAAATCAGTATCATGAAAGAAGAACTAATAACAAAGGCGTATGAAATAGCCAAAGAGCGTTATGCAGCTCTTGGTATAGATGTGGAAAAGGTAATGGAACAACTCCAGAAAGTTGCAATCTCCATGCACTGCTGGCAAGCTGATGACGTTATAGGCTTTGAGTCCGGCAGTTCGTTGACCGGTGGTATTCAGACTACCGGAAATTATCCCGGCAAGGCCCGTAATCTGGAAGAACTTCGCGGTGACATCTTGAAGGCAGCTTCCTATATCCCCGGTAAGCATCGGTTGAACCTGCATGAAATTTACGGTGATTTTGGCGGTACATTTGTTGACCGTGACCAAGTGGAAGTGAAACATTTTGAGAGCTGGATGCAATGGGCTGCGGAAAACGGAATGAAATTGGATTTCAATTCCACTTCTTTTTCTCATCCGAAAAGCGGTAACTTGTCTTTGTCTAATCCGGATAAGAGCATCCGTGATTTTTGGATTGAACATACCAAACGTTGTCGTGCCATTGCAGAAGAGATGGGACGTCGTCAAGGCGATCCCTGCATCATGAATCTTTGGGTGCACGATGGCAGTAAGGATGTCACGGTAAACCGTATGAAGTATCGTGAATTATTTAAAGACTCTCTCGACCGTATTTTTGCTACGGAGTATAAGAATATGAAAGACTGTCTGGAGTCTAAAGTATTCGGTATCGGCTTGGAAAGCTACACGGTAGGTTCCAATGAATTCTGTGTTGGTTATAGTGTACAGCACCAAAAACTGATTACAATTGATACCGGGCACTTCCACCCGACGGAAAGCGCTGCGGATAAGGTTTCATCCATGTTGTTATTTGTTCCCGAATTGATGCTTCATGTAAGCCGTCCGATACGTTGGGATTCTGACCATGTGACCATCATGGATGACCCGACTCTTGAGCTTTTCCAAGAAATTGTTCGTTGCAATGCCTTAGACCGTGTACACATTGGCCTCGATTATTTTGACGCTTCCATTAATCGTATCGGTGCGTATGTCATTGGTACTCGTGCTGCGCAAAAATGTATGTTGCGTGCGCTGTTGGAACCGCTGGGTACACTCCGCAAGTATGAAGCTGCCGGTCAGGGTTTCCAACGCCTTGCTTTATTGGAAGAGGCGAAAGCATTGCCGTGGAATGCTGTTTGGGATATGTTCTGCTTAAAGAATAATGTTCCGGTAGGCGAAGAATTTATCGCTGAAATAGAGAAATATGAAGCCGAGGTAACATCAAAACGTAACTAAGTTAATTAAGATAAATGATAGTGTTTAGCGGGGAAAGTATACCTTTGTCCCGCTACTTTCATTGCTCAATGAACATTAACCATTGATTATCATGAATACACTGATAGGATTATTAATTATCGCTGTGGGAAGTTTTGGACAAAGCAGCTCGTATGTACCCATCAATAAAGTTAAAGGCTGGTCATGGGAAAACTTTTGGTTGGTACAGGGAATATTTGCCTGGCTTGTTTTCCCGCTGTTGGGGGCTTTGCTTGCCATTCCCGCTGATGGCAGCCTGATAGAACTTTGGGGAGCCGGCGGTGCATTGCCGGCTGTCATTTACGGACTCCTTTGGGGAGTAGGCGGCTTGACGTTTGGGTTGAGTATGCGCTATTTGGGTGTTGCCTTGGGGCAAAGCATTTCTTTGGGTACTTGTGCCGGTTTTGGAACTTTGTTTCCGGCCTTGTTTGCAGGAAAGGACCTGTTGCACGGTGATGGTTTGATGCTTCTTGTCGGTGTATGCATTACTTTGGCGGGAATTGCCGTTATCGGCTATGCAGGCAGTTTGCGTTCCGGCAATATGAGTGAAGAAGAAAAGAAGGCTGCCGTGAAGGATTTTGCATTGACAAAAGGGTTACTGGTTGCTTTACTGGCAGGTGTGATGAGTGCCTGTTTTGCTCTCGGACTGGATGCCGGGACACCTATAAAGGAGGCTGCATTGGCAGGTGGCGTAGCTCCGTTGTATGCCGGGCTTCCTGTCATTTTTCTGGTGACATTGGGCGGATTTTGTACGAATGCAGCTTATTGCATTCAGCAAAATATAAAGAATAAAACGGGCAAGGAATATTTGTCGGTCAGAGGTAATGTATTCGTGAATAATCTCTTGTTCTGTGCTTTGGCCGGAGTATTGTGGTATTCGCAATTCTTCGGTTTGGAAATGGGCAAAAGTTTCTTGGGTGGCAGCCCTATACTGCTTGCTTTCTCTTGGAGCATATTGATGTCACTGAATGTCACATTTAGTAATGTATGGGGAATCCTGCTGAAGGAGTGGAAAGGATGCGGTTCCCGTACAATAAGCGTACTGGTATTGGGGCTGGCTATTCTCATCATTTCTATAATAGTGGTGGCGATGGCTCAGGCATAATAGTATCTAAATAAATTGTAATAAAATAAAGACATGAAATCAATTCTTGAAAATCGTCCGAAACTGGCTCATCAGGTCAATCAGGTGGCTGAAGTAGCCGGATACCTTTGGCAAAAAGGCTGGGCGGAACGTAATGGAGGCAATATAACCGTGAACATCACAGAATACATTGATGATGAAATCAAGGCATTGCCGGCCATTAGCGAAGTTAAACAAATAGGCAAGCAACTCCCTTATCTGAAGGGTAGTTACTTCTATTGTAAAGGCACCCAAATGCGTATGCGTGATTTGGCACGCCGGCCTATGGAGAACGGCTCGATAATTCGTATTCTGGATGACTGCGCCAGTTATGTCATCATAGCCGACCATCCGGTGATGCCTACATCGGAATTGCCGTCTCATCTTGCCGTCCATAATTATCTGCTTGAGAATGGTTCTCCTTATAGAGCATCCTTGCATACACATCCTATTGAACTGATTGCTATGACCCATAACAAGAAATTCATGGAAAAAGATGTGGCTACAAACCTGCTTTGGAGCATGATTCCGGAAACAAAAGCCTTCTGTCCCCGTGGTTTGGGCATGATTCCTTATGAATTGCCGAGCTCCGTCAAACTGGCTGATGCCACTATTGAGGCCTTGCGCGATTATGATGTGGCCATGTGGGAGAAACACGGAGTCTTTGCTGTAGATGTGGATATTATGTCAGCTTTTGATCAGGTAGACGTATTGAATAAATCAGCATTGATTTACATTGCTGCCAAGAATATGGGCTTCGAACCGGATGGTATGAGTCAGGAGCAGATGAAAGAGATGACTGTAGCTTTTAATTTACCCAAATAAAAGCCGGATATAATTATGTATAGAATGATATTGAACGAAACCTCTTATTTTGGAGCCGGCTCTCGCGAAACGATTGCGGTAGAAGCTATGCGTAGAGGTTTTAAGAAAGCGTTCTTTGTGACGGATAAAGACTTGATCCGTTTTAAGGTCGCGGATAAAGTGATTGAAGTTTTTGAAAAGAATCATATTCCCTATGAACTTTTCAGTGATGTAAAAGCCAATCCTACTATTGCCAATGTGCAGAATGGGGTAGCTGCCTTTAAAGCCTCGGGTGCCGATTTTATTGTAGCGCTGGGCGGCGGTTCTTCCATTGATACGGCAAAAGGCATCGGTATTGTAGTGAATAATCCCGACTTTGCAGATGTGAAGTCATTGGAGGGCGTGGCCGCAACACGCTATAAGGCTGTCCCCACTTTTGCTTTGCCTACTACAGCCGGAACAGCCGCTGAAGTAACCATTAATTATGTGATAATTGATGAAGATGCGAAGAAGAAGATGGTCTGTGTAGACCCCAATGATATTCCGGCAGTAGCGATTGTCGATTCAGAATTGATGTATTCTATGCCGAAAGGCCTGACTGCGGCAACAGGTATGGATGCCCTGACTCATGCCATTGAAAGCTATATAACACCGGGCGCTTGGGCTATGTCTGATATGTTTGAGTTAAAGGCCATTGAAATGATTGCCGCCAATTTGAAGGCGGCTGTTGATAATGGCAATGATGCCATGGCTCGTGAAGCGATGTCACAGGCTCAGTATATTGCGGGTATGGGATTCAGCAATGTTGGTTTGGGCATTGTCCATTCAATGGCGCATCCGTTGGGCGCTCATTATGATACCCCTCACGGAGTTGCCAACGCATTACTTTTACCGTATGTGATGGAATACAATGCTGCATCTCCTGCATCTCCCAAGTATATCCATATAGCCAAAGCTATGGGAGTGAATACCGTTGGCATGACCGAATCCGAAGGAATACGCGCTGCGGTAGATGCAGTCCGAAATCTGTCGTTGAGTATCGGCATTCCTCAAAAACTACATGAGATAAACGTAAGAGAGGAAGATTTACATCAATTGGCTATTGATGCCTTCAATGATGTTTGTACAGGCGGTAATCCTCGTGCTACTTCTGTCGAGGATATTGAGGCATTGTATCGTAAGGCATTTTAATTATAATTTTAACAAGACCATGAAAAAAGTTATTATTTCGTGTGTGCTGTTTTTAACAGCTGTTGCTGCTTCCTCACAAACAACGATGAAGACAGCTGCTGACGCTAAGCTCTCGGCTTCTGAACTTGCTGTGAAAATAGCAGACCGTATTCTTGAAACCACCACTTATGAGTTTAAGAATACCAAGACCGGCAAAACATATAAGTCAGTCAAAAACCTGCCTTTGGATATGAATGTAAAGGTTGCGTGTAAATATAATAATTGGCATTACACCAATGGAGTGACTCACATCGCTTTAATGGAATTGGCGGATAAGACCGGTGCCAAGAAATACGACGATTATGTTCTCAAGAATATGAACTTCGTATTCAATGACGGTAATCTGGAGTTCTTCAAGAAGCAATATGACCGGGCCATGGAAGACGAAGGCTGGTATGGAGTTCGCAAATTGAGTTGGCACATGATATTTCGTGGAAAGCGTTTGGACGACAACGGACCTATGGGGGCCAGCCTGATTGACTTGCAGATGAAGCATCCGAATGGTGCTTTTCTGAATTATATCAACGAAACTGCAGAACACCTGAACTATGGTGAACCCCGTTTGGCGGACGGTACTATTGCCCGTATCTGGCCCCATGAAAATACCATTTGGGCAGATGATGCTTTCATGGCCGTCTCTTTCCTTTCCCGTATGGCTAAGATGACCGGTGACATGAGCTATATCAATGACGCTGCCAATCAGATAATTAAATATCACAAATATTTGTGGTGTCCGGAAAAGCAGGTTCTCTACCATTGCTACCATACGGATACGGACGAGCATGGTGTTGCCCACTGGAGTCGTGCCAACGGTTGGGTTTTTATGGCAACCGCCGATTTGCTTGCAGTAATGCCGCAGAATCATCCGATGCGCCCCGAAGTGCTGGAGTGCTTCCGTCGCCAATGCAGCGGCGTAGTGCGCTATCAAGGCAAGAACGGTCTTTGGCACCAGCTTCTCGATAAGGAAGATTCCTATGAGGAAATAACGGGTACGGCAATGTTTGTCTTCGGCATTGCACGCGGTGTAAAACACGATTGGCTGCATCCCGACTTCATCTATGCTGCCGAACAAGGGTTGAAAGGTATGATGATGTTGATGTCTGACAAGGGCGATGTTACCAAGATTTGTGTCGGAACAGGCATCATGCCTTCTCCTGCGTATTATTATAATCGCCCTACCCAAGAAAACGACCCGATGGGCGAAGGCCCTGTCCTCCGGGCTTTGATTGAAATGATGGATGCGCCGAAGTATACAGAGATTAAGGCTGAGCAACAATACGATAAGATTGTCGTAAAGAAATAGTAGTCCTTTTACGAATATATGAATCCCGGCCGGAAGAGTATTTGCCTTCCACGCCGGGATTTTTTATTAAATCTTTCATCGTTATCTCTTATTTCATAAATATTTCCTATTTTTGTATCGAATCCATTATGAAGGACACGTATTATGACAAAGAATTACAATGATTTAGGAGTAGAATTTAAGTACCTTATTGTAAATGATATGGACCAGAAATTCGGTTTGTGGGTAAATACGGTTGGCTTTCAATCTATTCAGCCGGATACTCCATATCCTTTGAAGGATCATCCCTCCGGTTATTTCTTTAATGCTCAGAAAGGGCGCGTTTTACGTGAATATCAATTTGTTTATATAACGAAGGGGCGAGGATTGTTCTCTTCGGAGACGACCCCGGAAAAACAAGTCTGTAAAGGACGTCTGATGGTACTCTTTCCCGGACAGTGGCACACTTACCATCCTTACCGTCAGACGGGATGGAACGAATATTATATCGGTTTTGAAGGACCTGTCATAGATAATTTGATAAAAGGCGGTTTCTTATCAAAAGAAAATCAAGTGCTTGAGGTTGGTTTGAATGAGGAGTTAGTTTCTCTTTTCTCCCGTGCCTTGGAGATAGCCGAGGCGGATAAAATATCTTCCCAACAGTATCTTGGAGGTATAGTGCTGCATATAATGGGTATGATACTTTCCATTTCTAAGAACAAGATTTATGAGATAGGTGATGTTGACCAGAAGATAGAGCAGGCCAAGATTATAATGAATGAGAATGTCTTTAAGGATGTTGACCCTGAGGAATTGGCTATGAAGTTGAATATCAGTTATTCTTGGTTCAGAAAGGTCTTTAAGGATTATACCGGTTATGCCCCTGCCAAGTATTTTCAAGAATTGAAGTTACGTAAGGCCAAGCAGTTGTTGGTCAGCACCTCCCAATCTGTCAAGGAAATATCTTTTATGCTTGATTATAAATCTACCGAACATTTCTTCTCCTTATTTAAGAAACGTACCGGTTTTACACCTTTGGAATATCGTTCTTTCGGTCGGGAGACGGAAGTGCAGGATGAAGAGTAGTTGGGCTGATGCCACTTTTTTCTCGTCACTCGTCACCGATTCTTCTCGTCCGCCTGTTCATCAGCGATTGCGGGCTGATGAGAGCAGTGGCGAGTAGGTGATAACACAATTTGGTTGTCACTGTTATTGATAGCTAAATTACAAATTCCATCCTTATTTTTCCTTTTTTGTTATGAGTAAAAGGTTGTTATGCTTGTGCTAAAACCTCGTTTTTCAGTTGCGGGCTGTAGGGTTTACAAATGCAGGCTGTAGAGCCCGCAGCTGTAAACCCTACAGCCCGCAACTGAAAAACGAGGTTTTGGTAGAGACTTTGAGATAAAATGTATATGGAAAGTTCTGTTTCTAAATGGTATATATTGACGTTTCTCGCTGAATATAGGCACTTTATACTACATTGGAATAACTAAAAATCAAAAGAAGAAGTGTTTCGGTCAAAAGAGGTATGTTGTGCATTTAGGATGATTATTACTTTTGCATTCGTAAGCTTTGTGCTCGATAACGGGCTTTGCCATGTTGAACTTAAATTTATTTATTAATCAAATATATATTAATAATCTATGAGAATCTTACACAAAAATCTATGCTTATTGATGCTTCTGTTGATAAGCTGTCCTCTCAGCATTTTTGCTCAGAACAAGACTATTACAGGTACGGTTCGCGATGCGATCGATGTTGTAATAGGTGCTTCTGTAACGGTGAAAGGTGACAATTCTATTGGTACTATTACTGATATGGATGGTAACTTCAAACTGTCTATCCCTGCTTCAGCTAAGGAGTTGGTGGTTTCCTTTATTGGTTATGATAACCAGACGGTGGCTATTGGTAGCAAGACTAACTTTAATATTACACTGAAAGAGTCTTCAGTGATGTTGGAAGAAGTGGTTGCGATTGGTTATGCGAAAGTAAAACGTAAAGACTTGACGGGATCTTCTGTATCAGTCGGTGCTAATGAACTAAAGATGTCTCCTGTAACTACAGCTGCACAGGCTTTAGCAGGTAAGGCTGCCGGTGTGAATGTAGTATCACAGAGTGGTGCTCCAGGCGCGGATATTAACATTACAGTACGTGGAGGTACTTCTATAACTCAAAGTACTTCTCCATTGTATATTGTGGATGGTTTCCAAATGGAAAATGGATTACAGAATGTAGATATTAATGATATTGAAAGCATTGATGTAATGAAAGATGCTTCTGCAACAGCTATTTATGGTGCACGAGGTTCTAATGGAGTAATTCTGATTACTACTAAATCAGGGAAATCGGGAAAGACGGAAGTGAACTATAACGGGTATGTGAGCTTTGAGAAATTAGGGAAGAAATTGGACATTCTTGGCGTTTTGGACTATGTAAAATATCAGTATGAATTGCAGACTCTGAATGGCAAAGAAAACAATTTTGCATCCATGTTTGGCGGTGACTTAAATGCTGCGGATTTCTACACAGGGGCATATGATCGTATTAATAGTGAGTATGCTACTCGTGAAGGTATTGATTGGCAGGATTTAGTATTTGGATCTACAGGACTAACTCAGAATCACAATGTAAATGTTAGCGGTGGTACAGATAAGACCAAGTATATGCTCAGTTACAACTATACGGGGCAAGATGGTATTATGGATAAACATGGTTATGCTAAAAACAGTATTCGTACTAAGATAAATCATGAATTATGGAAAGGTGTACGCCTTGATTTTGCTTCCAGTTTTCAAAACACGGAAGTTGAGGGCGGTGGCTCTTTGGGTGGTGCTTTGAAGCAGACTATTTTGCAACCGGTAACGGGTGGTATTCGTTTTACAAATGAGGATTTTATAAAAACGGATATTAGTGATGAAATGTCATTGATTGATTCCCAGTATGATATAAATAATCCGATAATAACGAATGATGCGGTTGATAATACGAAATATACTCGTTTGTTTACTACTAATGTTGGTCTGGAAATTGATTTGCTGAAAGACTTAACATTCCGCACTTCTGGTAGCTATATGTGGCAACAAATTCGTCAGGACTATTGGGATGACGGGCGTACGAAAACAGCCGAAAATAATAAGGGGCCTTATGGCTATCGTAATAATAGCGAGAAGTCTTCATGGCAAATTACCAATACATTGAATTATAATTTTGATGTGGCAGAAAAACATCATTTTGGAGTTCTGTTAGGACAAGAAACATATTATCAGGAATCAATGAAATTGGATAATGAATATCATGAGTTTCCGGAAGGTAATTTTGAACTGAATGATGTAAATATGGGAACGGCTTATTCCAAATCTTCTAGTAAAGATAAAGTTGGATTGGTTTCCGCCTTTGGACGTATTTCCTATAATTATAACAGCCGTTATTTATTCTCAGGTACTCTTCGTGCGGATGGTTCTTCAAAGTTTGCCCGTGGTAATAAGTGGGGATATTTTCCTTCCGCTTCTGCGGCATGGCGTATTTCTGAAGAGGCTTTCATGGAAGATTTAGATTTTCTTGATAACTTAAAATTACGTGTAGGATATGGTACTTCCGGTAATAACAATATTGATAGTAATATGTATGCAACAAGCTATCAATCTGGATACTATGCCGTTAATAATAAGAATTTTGTAACATTTGTCCCTGGTGATGTTATTGGTAACTCAGCTTTGAAATGGGAGAAAACAACAACGTCAAACGTCGGTTTGGATGTGTCTGTATTAGGTAGTCGTATAAACCTTTCTTTAGACTGGTATAATAATGAGTCTTCTAATTTGTTGATTAAGAATGATATTCCGACATCTACCGGATATAAATCTCAATATCAAAACATTGGTTCTATTCGTAATCGTGGTGTCGAAATTGTATTGAACTCGACAAATATCCGGACGAAAGATTTTACATGGACAACAGACTTTAATATAGCTTTCAATCGTTCCAAGGTTCTTTCCCTTTATGGAGATGATAGTGATGCTGTTATGATAAAGGATTACGAGTCTCGTATTTGGTATCGTATAGCAAAAAATGAGCCTCTTGGTCAATTCTATGGATATTTGTATGACGGTGTTTACACAACAGATGATTTCAATCAGAATGCGGACGGTACATATACTTTGAAAGATGGTGTGCCACGTTTAAAAGGAGCGAAAGCTGGTAGTATTAAGCCTGGTGATGTGAAATATAAATGTATAGCTGGAAAAACAGATAAGCAAGATGCTGATGGTAACGAAATAGGTAATCCGGTTTGGTCTACAGACGATCGTACAGTGATTGGAAATGCGCAACCAAAGTTTACGGGTGGTATGAACAACACCTTTACTTATAAAGGTTTTGACCTGAATATATTCTTTAATTTCGTATATGGAAATAAAGTGTTCAATATGAGTTCACAACGTTTCATTGGTCCGTATCTGCCTAATCAGAATACATTGGCTGTGATGAAAGACCGTTTTGTGTTGGTTGACCCCACAACCGGTAAGGAAACGACTAATCTACAACGTTTGGCTGAATTAAATCCTGGTCAATATAGCAAAACTGCGATGTGGAGTTTACACTCGGATAATAAAATAGCCATATCCGATCCTCTTGATTATTATTTGGAAGATGGTTCTTATCTGCGTTTGAATACCATTACATTGGGATATACATTGCCGAAGAAACTGGTTCAGAAAGCACATCTCAGCAATGCGCGTGTTTATTGCACATTGAATAATATCCATACATTTACAAGTTATAGCGGTTATGACCCGGAAGTGGCAGCTACAAGCAGTGCTCTGACTCCAGGTGTGGATAATTCATCTTATCCTCGCTCTAAAAGTTATGTTGTAGGTATAAATCTAACATTTTAATCATTGAATATAAATATGAAAAAGATAATAAATATATTGGGCGTATCGGCTATGCTGCTGGCTTTCACTTCTTGTGAAGACTGGCTGGATATGCCTTCTGAAGCGAAAGCTGATAGCTCGACGATTTTTGAAACTGTTGGTCGTGCAGAGATGACTGTTGTAGGATGTTATGCGAATACATTCAACCGCGAGTTGTATTATCAATTTGGTATGGGTACGGATGAATGTATCTCTACAGAAGGTACTACAAACTCTAAGAACCAAGTGGCAAACTATCAATATACCACTTCTAATATTCCTACTTCAACCTATGCTGCAATGTATAAAGGTATAGAGTATGCCAATGTTTGTATTAAGAATCTGCCATTGATGACTGGTGCGTCAGAGAGTGAACAAAAGAAGATTAATTCTTTATTAGGAGAAGCGTTAGCTATTCGTGCCATGAATTATTGGAATCTGGTGCGTTTCTTTGGTGATGTTCCTTATTCGGATGTGCCTGTTGCCGATTTGAGTACTTTCTCTTCTTCGCGTGTTAGCCGTGATGTGATTTACGATCATTGTGTTGAAGATTTGCAACGCGCTGTAGAGTTATTGCCTTGGGCAAGTGAAGGAATGGTTGCCACTCCGGAGCGTTTTACTAAAAACTCGGCTTATGGTATTCTTGCTCGCGTGGCATTGTATGCAGCTGGTTATTCATTGCGTTGGGATTTGAGTACGGTTCCTTACAATGTAGGTACTGTACAGATTGCTCGCCGTAGTGATGCTGTCCGTGTAAAAGAATTGTATGAAATTGCTGCCAATGCTTGCAAGGCTATCGTGGAGCAGAAGGAAAATTCTCTGCTGGATGATTATGATGATGTTTTCCGCAGTTTGATGCTGGGTGAGTACAATGACGAAACAATGTTGGAATATGGTCAGTGGGGAGCTGATGTAAACGGTTCAGCTGTAGGTTATACGAATGGTGCTTTTGCGCATACAAACTCTTCTTTCAAGAAATCTGCTCCTCAGATGGTAGCTATTCCTACTTATTATTTTGAATTTGAAGACGGTGATGTACGTCGTGATGTAACTATTTGTAATTATGGTATTACTGCATCAGATATTCATCAAATGAATGCTTATTCTACCGGTAATGTAGGTAAGTTTCGTGTAAATTGGAAATCTGAGGTTGGTACTGCACAAAACAAACGTGATATAAACTGGCCTGTTTTGCGTTATTCAGATGTTTTATTGATGTATGCCGAGGCTTTGAATGAACTAAATAATGGCCCTACTACTGAGGCTATTGATGCCTTGAAGGCGGTTCGTAAACGTGCTTTTGGCGGTGATGAGTCTAAGATAGGAACTATTCCGACAACACATGATGATTTCTTGAATAAAATTATTGAGGAAAGAAAGCTGGAATTAGGCTTTGAATCTTGGCGTAGAACAGATTTAGCACGTTGGGGTATATTGTATGAAACTTTAACAAATGAAAAGGCAAAACTGTTACAGTTGGCTAAGCGTGAGGGAGAATATGCAACCGTAGATAAATATCGTGCTTATAAAGAAAGTAAGGCAACTTTTGAAGATCCTACAATAGCAGTTAAATATCTTTCGGTTCCTGAAGATAAGTTGGATGCTAAAACACTTGAAACATTAGAAAAAAAGGGTGTAGTTGATATAACTCTTTATGAAGACAAAAATGGTAATACCTATTTTTCTGAGGCTGATGTTCCTGCCGACGCAGAGACGAAAGAAGTTGCGTATAAAATTCTGGATATGTTTGGTAGCGTATCCACAAATAATTCGAATAAGGTAGCTGAAGACCAGGCTTGGATGACTACCCAATTATTCCGTGGCTTAGAAAAAAATAAGGTGGAAATTCTGCCTTTAAATACTACAAGTATTATTGATATTAATCCGGGACTTGCCGGTCAGCAACATCCTTGTTATTAGAATAATGATTGAGTTTTAGGTTAGTGTGGAGGCGGTTGGTCTGGAAAGACTAATCGCCTCCTTTTATTAATATTTCTTCTTATATGAAAAACATATTTTCTTTTTTCTGCCTACTGGGAGTGATTACTTATGCCCAAGCACAGTCCATAGCCTTTCCCGGTGCCGAGGGGTATGGCAAATATACCGCTGGTGGACGCGGAGGTCGCGTACTTATAGTTACAAACTTGAATGATAATGGCGTAGGTAGCTTCCGTGATGCGGTGGAACAGAAAGGACCTCGTATTGTGGTTTTCGCCGTGGACGGGACTATTGAATTGAAATCTCCGCTTCGTATCAATAATGATAGTATTACCATAGCCGGGCAATCTGCACCTGGTGATGGTATTTGCCTGAAGGACTACCCGTTGGTAGTGAATGCAAGTAATGTGATTGTTCGTTATATCCGAGTCAGAGTAGGAGACCGTCATCGTTTGGACAGCGACGGTTTGGGGGGAGGACGTTACGGACAGAAGAACGTGATTTTGGATCATATTTCTACAAGTTGGAGTATAGATGAATGCCTTTCTATCTACAAGACAGAAAATCTTACAGTACAATGGTGCCTTGTCTCCCATAGTTTGAATACATCGGTTCATACAAAAGGTAGTCATGGATTTGGTGGTATTTGGGGAGGGTATAAGGCCACATTCCATCATAACTTGTTGGCAAATCATGCAAGTCGTAACCCTCGGTTTTCTTCTGTAGATGGAACAAAATGGGTGGATTATCGTAATAATGTGGTGTATAACTGGGGATTTAAAACCGCATATGGTGGTGGACATCATGGTGAGATAAATATGGTTGGCAATTATTATAAGCCGGGGCCAGCTTCTCAGCATCATCGTTTACTTGATGTGGCAGAAGACGGTACCGGTCGCTACTATGTGGCAGGAAACGTAATGGAAGGAGATGATACTGTGACTCGTGACAATCATTGTGCGGTGACGGATAAATTTTCTTGTCTGGTTGATACCCCCTTTCCTTATGAACCCATCAATGAAGATATACCGGTGGTGGCCTATCGTAGGGTATTAAAGGAGGTCGGGTGCAGCTTCTCGCGTGATACGTATGATAAAGAAGTACTACGCCAAGTGAAAAAAGGGATTGGAACGTTCGGTATAAAGGGAATTATCAACTCTCAGAAAGAGGTGGGTGGATGGCCTGTACTGAAGACTGGAAAGCCTTTACGTGATACTGACGCCGACGGAATGCCTGACGTATGGGAGCACCGATACGGGTTGAATATGAATGATGCCTCTGATGCTTCTTCCTATACGTTGGATAAGAATTATACTAATATTGAAATTTATCTGAATGGGCTTTTGCTTAATCGATAATCATTTTTCTTAGCATTTCTGCCAAACCAAACAGAATCAGTTTGGCAGAGAAGCCTTATCTTTGTCTCTGTGCGAAACCAAATATATTACATACATTAAAAATACCATGAAAAAACTATTTTATTCTCTGCTTGCAGTCGTTCTGGCAGCTTGTGGTTCGGAAAAGCAGGCACCAATAGATCGCGAGGCGTTGGTTGCCCGCAATAATCCTCAGGTATCTTCGTTTGATTCTTTGGCATCACTTTCGGTAGGTAACGGTGAGTTTGCCTTTACGGTCGATGCTACCGGTCTTCAGACTTTCCCGTTAGCATATAAGAAAGGTGTGCCATTGGGTACACAGAGCCAATGGGGATGGCACAGTTTCGGTAACCCTAACCACTATAAGTCGGAAGAGTATTTAAAGGAACATGACTTCGGTCGCGGACATAAGGAAATATATGCCTGCCAGTTCAAAGAAGACGGACGACAGAAGGAAGCTGCCAACTGGTATCGCATGAACCCGCATCGCCTGCATTTGGGTATTGTGGGACTGGAACTGGGTGACGATGTGAAGATTGCCGATATTACTGATATTGCCCAGACACTGGATATGTGGAATGGTGTCATTAATAGCCGTTTCACATTGAAGGGTAACTCTTTTGATGTGCAGACTGTATGCCATCCAACGTTGGATATGATTTCCGCTTGCATCACCAGCCCGGCACATACAGGGGTGAAACTGCATTTCCCGTATCCCACAGGCGCTCATGCCGATGATGCCTGTAATTGGGACGCCAATGACAAACACACAACAGATATTGTTTTTGAGAATGCACAAAGCGCTGTCTTCAAACGTACGCTTGATGCTACTACTTACTATGTGTCATTGCACTGGGAGGGGAAAGCTTCTCTCAAAGAGAAATCCAAAAATTATTTTGTGCTGACACCGGCGGAAGACAAGCTGGCGTTCTCTTGTAAGTTTACGTCTGATTTTCCCGGAACCATATTTGAAAGTGAACCTCCTGTCTACTCAACAGCCGAATCCTTGCCCGCCTTTGCTGAGACTATGGCTGCCAGCAACAGCTATTGGAACAGCTTTTGGAAGAACGGTGCGGCTGTAGACTTCTCACATTGCACCGACCCGCGCGCCAAAGAATTGGAACGTCGTGTCGTACTAAGCCAGTACCTGCTTGCCATTCAGTCTGCAGGCAGTGTGCCGCCACAAGAAACCGGGTTGACGTATAACTCGTGGTTTGGTAAATTCCACCTTGAAATGATATGGTGGCACCAGTCTTGGCAGGCACTTTGGGGACATCCTGAATTACTGGACCGCACATTGGGCTGGTATGAGACGGTAGAGCCCGTTGCCCGTGAGATAGCTCGTCGTCAAGGCTTCGACGGGGTTCGCTGGATGAAGATGACTGACCCCAGTGGAACAGAAGCGCCTTCTAATGTCGGAAGTTTCTTGATTTGGCAGCAGCCGCATTTTATTTATTTGGCAGAACTCGTGTACCGTGCCAATCCTTCGGATGAGGTAATTAAGAAATATAACCATCTGGTACAGGAAACGGCGAAGTTTATGTATTCTTTCGCCACTTACGATGATTTTCATGGCCGTTTTATCCTGAAAGGTGCTATTCCTGCACAGGAGACATTGCGTGCCGCTACTACTATCAATCCGCCGTTCGAGCTTTCTTACTGGCATTATGCAATGAATGTAGCCCAGCAATGGCGTGAACGTGCCGGTGAGAAACGTAATCTGGAATGGGATGAAATGATTGACAAGCTCTCTCCGCTGGCTTATAATGAAGACAGCCTCTATTTGGCAGCTGAAAATGCTGTGGATACTTATAAGGATATCCGTTTCACCAGTGACCATATGGCGGTACTTGGTTCTGTGGGCATCTTACCGATGAACAAATTGATACGCGCCGACTATATGAAAAATACTCTTCATTGGGTTTGGGATAACTGGAACTGGGGCAAGACATGGGGGTGGGACTACCCGATGACTGCTATGAATGCTACTCGTTTGGGTGAACCCGAAAAGGCCGTAGGTGCTTTGCTGATGGATAAGCGTACTAATACTTACCTGCTCAACGGACACAACTATCAGGACGGGCGTCTGCGTTGTTACCTGCCGGGTAATGGCGGTTTGCTGACTGCCGTAGCACTGATGTGTGCCGGTTGGGACGGTTGCGATGTGAAGAATCCCGGCTTTCCGCAAGACGGTACGTGGGATGTACATTGGGAAGGATTGAAACCGATGCCGTAATCTTCTGTCTGTACATAAATATTATTATGTATGCCTGATAGAAAACTTCTTTTACCATACCCTCTCAGAATACCCTGTAAGAGGGGGTAGCACTATACGACTGAGCCTGTCTCAGTCGTATAGTGAGGGTATCTTAGTCGTATACTGAGATACCCTAAGCTATACTCTCATCTTTTGAAATCAACGAGCTTTATGAATCGTACTTCTATTTTAGCAATTATTTTTACCGCATTCTTCCCTTTGGGTTCTTACGCGCAATATGTCTCTTCGTCTAAAACGCCGAAGAAAGCGGGAGATTTGATAGAATCAACGTCCTACAATGACCATAAGCGGGGAGCTCCCCGTACGTTGCAATATTTGCCGTCCGGTGAGGACTTTGTCTGTGTCAACGGTAAGAACCGTTATACCCGGGCGCTCTATGGCAGCCACACGGCATGGCGTTTGGAGACCAGCGACCGTCCGATATTTGCTACTTACGTCAAGAATGACAGTCGTAATATCCGTTTTCGCCTTCACTTGCCGGACGGGACGCTTACGCCGCTGGAAGAGACCGCTTGGTGTGAGGCGCGCTATAATCCGGGTAGCCGTACTTATCTTCTAAAAGATAAGGCATGGGGAGAGAATTCCTGTCTGGAGGTTTCCGTATTGGCGAGCCTTACGGAAGAAATGGCTATGTGGAAGTTTTCCGGCAAATTGCCTGCCGGTAGCGAACTGGAGGTGTTGAACTCACCGATTCGTCAGAAAAAACTGTTTCGTAACGGAGATATGGGGGCAGACCCACCCGGGAGTTTCGAGCCGGCAGAAGACGGTACGGTATTGCAGACATTGAAGTGCAGCATTTCGTCCGACAAACCTTTGTATGTCAGTATCTCTCATAACGAATTGAAGGAAGTGCCGGATGGTGATACACAGTATCTCGCTCTCCGGAATGCCTGTCGCGAACTTGCCGGGCGTATCAAGATTACTACTCCCGATCCTTATTTCAATACGCTTGGCGGTGCGCTTGCCGTTGCTGCCGATGGCATTTGGGGAGAAGAGGGCGTATGGCTGCATGGGGCTGTTGGCTGGCGTATGCCACTGAGTGGCTGGCGTGCTGCTTATGTCGGCGATGTGTTGGGATGGCATGATCGGGCACGTACTCATTTTGATAATTATGCCGCCAGTCAAGTTACCGAAGTTCCTAATACAATTCCGCATCCGGCACAAGATTCGACCCTTGCGCTTGCACGCTCGGCCAAGATATGGGGTACACCGCAATACAGTAACGGATATATTTGCCGTAATCCCCGCCGTAATAATCAGATGCATCATTATGATATGAATCTCTGTTACATAGACGAGTTGTTATGGCACTTCAACTGGACGGGAGACCTTGACTATGCCCGCCGTATGTGGCCCTTGCTGACATTGCATCTTGCTTGGGAGAAGCGTAATTTCGATCCTGACAACGATGGCCTTTACGATGCTTATGCCTGTATTTGGGCAAGCGATGCGCTATATTATAATAGCGGGGCTGTCACGCACAGTTCTGCCTACAACTACCGTGGCAATAGGTTGGCTGCTGTGATTGCCGAGAAAATAGGTGAAGACCCTACACCTTATCGGGAAGAAGCCGACAAAATACTGAAAGCGCTCAATACTCGTCTTTGGTTGCCGGAGAAGGGACATTGGGCAGAATTTCAGGACTTCATGGGACATCGCCGCCTGCATGAAGACGCTGCGGTGTGGACTATTTATCATGCTCTCGACAGTGATGTGGCAGATCCGTTTCAGGCATATCTCGCCACTCGTTATGTAGATCGTGAGATACCTCATATCCCGGTTACTACTTCGGATGATTCTGACATTAATGCCGGAGAGTATGCCACTGTGGCTACTACTGACTGGATGCCCTATTCATGGAGTATCAATAATGTGGCTTTTGCCGAGGTGATGCATACGTCACTTGCTTATTTTCAGGCGGGACGTAGCGAGGCCGGTTTCAAGTTGTTGAAAAGCTCTGTACTCGACGGTATGTACTTGGGCGAAAGTCCGGGTAATTTCGGGCAGATAAGTTTCTATGATGCTGCCCGAGGGGAATGTTACCGTGATTTTGGCGATCCTATCGGGGTGGCTTCCCGCGCATTGATTCAAGGTCTTTATGGTATTTTGCCTGATGCTTTGAACGCTCGCCTGCTGATAAAACCCGGCTTTCCGAAAGATTGGGAGTACGCCTCGTTGCATACACCGGATATTGACTTTGATTTTAAGGCAGGTGAAGCGGCTACAAGTAAGTACTCTTCCCGCGATTGTTCGCTTTATGCCATTACTCACCGCCTGCCTGCCGTAAGGAATCTGGAACTGCAATTCCCGGCACGCCGTTCTGCCGTAGCTCGTCTGACTGTGAATGGACAGAGTGCTGCGTGGCGGTTGGTTGAGAATTCTGTGGGTCGGCCTATGCTTGCTGTTTCTGTCCCCGCTTCTTCCGGCGAGGAAGTGGCAATTCGGATTGATTGGGAAGGAGAGTTGCTTGCAGCTCCTGCTTCTGTTGATACTTACTCTGCCGAACGCGTTCGGAAAGCAGGTCCGGTCAGTTTTATCGCTATGGAGCAGGGGCAGATGAAGTGGTGGGCACCGGTGGAACAGCCGGGAGCCGATGACTGTAAAAAGCCGGTTCCGGCAGGTAATTTCAAAGCTGTCAACTCAGCTAAATGTACTCCTGTTGATATGCAGAAGGTGTTCAATGCGAATGTAACGGATATTTTCCGCAATGAATATCTGTCGCCCCGTTCTCCGTACACTACGTTGCAGTTGCCGAAACAAGGCATAGGAGAGTGGTGCCATCCGTTGAAAACCGCCGATATTGATGATTCAGGTTTGCGTGCCGCTGTACGTAAAGGACTGTTGGAGACAAAGCTCGGAATCCCTTTCAGCTCTCCTGCCGAGGGGTATAACATTGCTTTCACCTCTCTTTGGGACAACTATCCGGACAGTCTGCGAGTACCTCTGAAGGGTAAGGCGTCTTGTGCTTATCTCTTGATGGCAGGCAGTACTAATCATATGCAGTGCCATATTGATAACGGTGTAATTCGCGTATATTACGAAGACGGTACTTGCGATACTTTGCCTTTGGTTAACCCTGACAACTGGCCGCCTATCGAACAAATATTCTTTGAAGACGGAAAGGCTTTTAACCGTCATGTTCCGTCTCTCTATCGACTGCGGCTGAAGACCGGTGAATTAAGTAATAACTTCGGTGAGGAACTTGGTTTTACCGGAGTGTCCCGTGAAGTGGACGGTGGTGCTGCCGTATTGTTGGAGATGCCGTTGAATGCTAAGAAAAAACTTTCACATCTTGTATTGGAGACTCTTTCCAATGAAGTGGTAATCGGTATAATGGGGGTTACTCTTCAACGGTGAAGCTCAATTATTAATGAAGACTATGAAACATATTAAAAGACTTGTTTGGTGCATAGTGTGTATGTCCGTTTCCGTTTGGCAACTTAGTGCACAGGAGAAGAAAGTTTCGCAGTGGGAACGATTTGAAGTGGTGCTGCATGGCAGTGCCGAAGGAAATCCTTTCAGTGATGTCAGCCTGTATGCTGACTTTTGGCAGCAAGAGGGAGATACAGTTAGCGTACAGGGGTTCTATGATGGTGACGGACGCTATATTATCCGTTTCATGCCGGCTATGCCGGGAGTGTGGCATTATGCCACGAAAAGCAATCTCCCCTCTCTTGCAGGAAAGAAAGGAAATTTAAAATGTGTCGCTGCTCCAACGGGTAATCATGGCCCGGTGAGAGTGAAAGATACACATAATTTTATGTATGCCGACGGCATGGTTTATTATCCATTGGGTACTACCGCTTATGCGTGGATTCATATGCCGCAATCTGTACAAGAAAAAACGTTGTTGTCATTGGAGAAAGCAGGATTCAATAAACTGCGGATGTGTGTATTTCCGAAGAACTACGGACTTTGCAAAGAAGAACCGGAAATCTATCCTTTTCTTGTTGCAAAATATTCTGCGGGGAAACCGGTGTTCGACTTTACACGTTTCAATCCTGCCTTTTTCCGCCATTTGGAGAAGCGTATAGGTGACTTGAAGAATTTGGGCATTGAGGCGGACTTAATTCTGTTTCATCCGTATGACAAGGGGCGTTGGGGATTCGACAGTATGCCGAGGGAAACGAATGTGGCGTATGTCAAGTATCTGGTAGCGCGGCTTTCTTCTTTTAGTAATGTATGGTGGTCATTGGCGAACGAATATGACTATGTTGCATCTAAAACGGAAAAGGATTGGAAAGCTTTGATACGGACTGTCGTTGCGTCAGACCCTTATCGGCATTTGTGCTCTATTCATGGAAGTACGGCAACCTATTTTCCTTATTGGATGGAGGAACTGACACATGCCAGTATCCAAGATGAAGCTCCGGTAGAGGACTTTGGACGGGCTTCTATCGTTCGGAATATCTATCGTAAGCCGGTTGTTTTTGATGAAGTATGTTACGAAGGCAATTTGTCTTCCCGTTGGGGACGTTTGAGCGGACCGGAAATGCTTCACCGCATTTGGCAAGGCTTAATAGCGGGTACGTACGTCACACATGGAGAATGTTACCAGTGGAATGAGGGCAGTATGGACACAATTTTTTGGGCAAAAGGAGGAGAGTGGCGCGGTGAATCGTGGAAGCGTATTGTTTTTACCCGTAGTTTGCTGAACTCATTGCCGCAACCGTTACAGTTGGCAGATGTCAGCCGCGACCATCGGACAGCCACAGCAGGAGATAATTATTATCTGATTTATTTCGGCAGGCAGATGCAAGATGAATGGTTGTTTAGCCTTCCGGCAAAGAACGCTTCCTGTCAAAAAGTGAAATCCGGTACTAAATATAAAGTGGAAATCATTGATACATGGAATATGACCGTTACTGAATATCCCCGTACGTTTGAAGTAGGGAAGACGATAGATTACAGACACTATGATGTGAATTACGGGAAAGTCCGTTTGCCATTGCTGCCGTATCTGATGCTACGCGTAACGGCATTGGATGAGTAGGATGTGTTATAAATGAAAAAAGCCACTGTTTTACAGTGGCTTTTTCTTTTCTTTGCAGCGTCGGAATGAGGCGACTCGAACGCCCGACCCCTACGTCCCGAACGTAGTGCGCTACCAACTGCGCTACATTCCGATACCTTTTTCGAAAAGTGGTGCCACCAGGAATCGAACCGGGGACACAAGGATTTTCAGTCCTTTGCTCTACCAACTGAGCTATGACACCATTTTCGTTTGCGGGTGCAAAGATAAGGAGATTTTTTTATACTGCAAGGCTTTTTGAGGAAAATATTAGAAAAATCCCTTTTGTAACCATTCTAATCTATATTGGCATTAATGCTGTGCCAATCCTTAATCGGTGGCAATACTCCCATTCCGATAACTTCATCACGCAGTTTGCAAAGGTGTACGTAGCTTTCTTTCAACTTTGCCTCTTCTTCGGGAGTCCCTTTCAGTTCTTTGTAGTGCACCCCCTCTTTATTGATTTCAGTTTCCATAGCCATCATGATGTGGTCGAAACCATGACTGTGCACATATGTACCTACCGGCCAGCGGAAAGGCTTTCCGCCCATAGCGGCGGCAATCATTTCAATAGAGATATAGGCCGGGCTTTGGAAAGAAGATCGTCCGCGCAGGGCGATGATGTTGGCGCCGCCTTTGGTAACCTTGGATTGTATCTCTATCCATTGTTCTTTTGTCAGGGCAGGAGTTCCGATAATGTCCAACAACGGTTTGCCGTCTACTTTAGCGGTAGAGGCATATACAGCCATTTGCTCGCCGTGTCCGCCATAGGTGCGGCAGTTCTCTATCTTGTCGGGAGCTATTCCAAAATGTTTGGAAAGTTCGCTACGCAGGCGGGTGCTGTCAAGAGCGGCTAATGTTGTGACTTGCGATGGTTTTAACCCTGAATACAGTAATGTAATCAAGCCGGTGATGTCCGCCGGGTTAAAGATAACCACCACATGCTTTACATCCGGGCAGTAGGCTTTCACATTTTTACCGAATTCTTCGGCGATGGCAGCATTGCCTTTCAGTAAATCTTCGCGGGTCATGCCGGCTTTGCGGGCTGCTCCGCCGGAAGATACTACGTATTTGGCATCGGTCAGTGCTTCTTTGATGTCGGATGTGAACGTAAGGTTCAAGCCCTCGAATCCGCAATGAAACATCTCTTCGGCTACACCTTCCAGACCGGGAGCATAGGGATCGTATAAACAGATGTTCGGGGTGAGGTGCATCATGATTGCAGTCTGTGCCATGTTGGAGCCAATCATGCCGGCTGCACCTACAATGGTCAATTTTTCATTTGTAAGAAATTCCATAATTATATTGTTTAGAGGTTAATAACAATCACTTTTGTCGATTGTTGTATTGCAAAGATAACCGTTTCCCGGCAGAGTTGTTCATATAAAAAAGTTATCTTTTAGAGTGAAAAGTTATTCCTTATCTTTATCTTTGCACTGAATGCAGCTGAATGCAAAGGTTGGCTCTTTACCTCCTTTTGCTTTTTGTTTGTTACAAACGTCACGAAATATAATTTATATGAGTATAGAGTTAGGAAAGTTCAATACCTTGAAGGTAGTAAAAGAGGTTGATTTCGGTATGTATCTGGATGGTGGTGAAGAAGGAGAAATCTTGCTCCCATTGCGTTACGTGCCAGAAGACTGCAGACCGGGAGACGAACTGACTGTGTTTATCTATTTGGATAATGAAGAACGGTTGGTTGCTACCACATTGACGCCGTTGGTGCAGGTCGGACAGTTCGCTTGTTTGGAGGTGGCATGGATAAATCAATACGGCGCTTTCCTTAACTGGGGATTAATGAAGGACTTATTTGTTCCTTTCCGGGAGCAGAAAATGAAAATGCAGGTTGGAAAGCGGTATGTAATTCATGCACATCTGGATGATGAGAGTTACCGTATTGTCGCTTCTGCAAAAGTAGACCGTTATCTTTCAAAAGAGAAAGCGCCTTATGAGCCCGGACAGGAAGTAAGCGTGCTTATCTGGCAGAAAACGGATTTAGGCTTCAAAGCCATCATTGAGAACCGGTATAGCGGCTTGCTGTATGAAAGTGAGATATTCCAGCCTTTACATACAGGCATGACATTGAAAGCTTATGTAAAGCAAGTTCGTGAGGATGGCAAAATAGACTTGATACTGCAAAAACCGGGTCTGGGCAAAGTGGAAGACTTTGCTGCTACCTTGCTGAACTACATTCGCGAACAGGGAGGACGAATTGCATTACATGACAAGAGTCCTGCTGAAGAGATTTATGATACATTTGGTGTCAGCAAGAAAACATTTAAAAAGGCGGTTGGCGATTTATATAAGAAGCATCTGATAGTGTTGCAGGAGAACAGTATCGAGCTGGAAAATTCCTCTAACCCCTAATCATAATAGGGTTTTCCCTATAGCATATTAGAGAGAAACAAAAGAATAGGGGAAAATCTTCCCCTATTTTTGTTTTACTGAAAGGTCGATAGAATAAAACTTATAAAAAGCGTCACCATGAAACGAATATTATTTATATTATTTGCCGCAGTTATGAGCACGACAGTTTGCCATGCGGCTATGAGCAACAGTAAAGTGCGTAAAGAAACACGTTTCCTTACGGATAAGATGGCTTATGAACTGAATCTGAATACAGAACAGTATAACGATGTGTATGAAATCAATTATGACTTTATCTCAGGTGTACGTTATCTGATGGATGATGTATTGAGGGGTGAAGAATGGGCGCTGAATCGCTATTATGATTATCTGGATGTACGTAATGACGATTTGCGTTGGGTGCTGAGCAGCAGGCAGTATTCCCGCTTCATGCAGGCAGCTTACTTCTTCCGTCCAATCTATGTGAGCGGCGGACGATGGTCTTTCCGGATTTATGTTACTTATACCAATCCGAATCATTTCTATTATCCGCGGCCTTACCATTACCGCACTTACTGCGGAGGGCACTACCGTACCCATTACCATAATGTAAGTTACTATCGGGGACGGCATAACCATTCCACTTATAATGGTCCTTTTCGTATTCGTGATAATAAATCGTACCATACGAGCCGGCGTTCTGATTTTGGTTCTATTAATCGCCGTCCGGCTGTTGGCGGATCGACGCATCGCTCTGATGGTAAATCGGTAAATACTCCGAGGCGTGAGAAGGGCATCAAGAAAGAAAGTGTGAGACGCAGTTCTTCTTCCTCTGCACGTACAACACGTTCCTCTTCCCGTTCGTCAGAAAAAAGTAATGGAACGTCAAGACGGAATTAAACTCTTGTCTATGTGTGTTTAACTGAAAAAAGCCCCTTTCTCTCTATATGAACAGAGGAAAAGGGGCTTGTAAACACACAACAACTAAAATTATATTTATTCGATAGGCTCTCCCTTGTAGAAATCCAGTATCTTGGTACGGAAGAGATATTCGTACTTGGCTTGCAGTTCGTCAGATTGCGCCTGCATCAAGTTCTGCTTCGCTTCATTATATTCTACGGCATTCGCTTTTCCGTTTTCATACTTTTCACTCATCAGCCTGAAAGAGGCTTCGCTGGCTGATGCTGCCGTACTGCTGCTTGTATATTTGCTCTCGGATGCGGCTGCATTGTACCATGCCTGTTGAATCTCTTTATAGAGGTTCTTCTTGGCGTTATCCAACTGCAAAGAATAATTCTCGCGCTGCAGACGGGCCGTACGCACCCGGTTGCGTGTAGCCAGTCTGTTGAAAATAGGTATACTCAGGTTGAAGCCGATATATTTATTGAAGTTATCATTCATCTGCTGACTGAAGGTGCGGTTGATTGTTGAATAGTAGTTCGTACCGAGACTTCCGCTGAAACTCAGTTGCGGATAGTAGCTGCTTTGGGCAATACGGATGCTGTGCTTACTTCCTTCCAGACGGTACTGTGCTGCTTGTATGGAAGCCTTGCCGGTTAATGCCGCTTGGAAGACTTCATCCGGAGGAGTTAGCGGGGCGAGTTCTATCTTTACGGCGGGGTTCTCCAGAAGGAAGCCTTCGGGAGTCTCCAGTTCGATAAGCTGGCTGAGGTCGAGCAACGCCAATTGGTAGTTATTGTTTGCCTGCACCGCATTCATTTCATCCTGTGCAACGCGTGCTTTGGCTTCGGCAACCTCTGCGGGAGAGGCTTTGCCTACTTCCGCCAGTCGTTCTATACGTTTGTATTGTTCTTTGCTTAGCTCTACTTGACCTAAAGCCACCCGGTGCAATTCCTCATTGAACAATACCTGCAAGTAGGCTGAGGCTATGTTGATGGAAATATCCTCTTTAGCTTTCTCCAAATCGGCGAGGGCAGCCTTGAGGTTTAATTTGGCCAGGGCGTATTGGTTGGGTAGTTCAAGTCCGGTAAATAACGGAATTGAGGTGGAAACGGACATGTTTGTCCCGTGGCTGCCTGTATTGACATATACGGTAGAATAATCACCGGTATTCTCGTCTTTTACAGCAGTCTGCGACCGTCCCCAGTTCCAGTTCTGCCCTGCATTGGCATTGAGGTTCGGGAGTCTTGCCCATTTGGCGGTGTTTACCTCGATACTACTTTGTTCGGCTACGTTGGCTGTCCGTCGGATGTCGATGTTGTGCTCAATAGCGTAGTCTATACATTGACGTAGCGACCAACGCTCTTGTGCCTGAACTTGCATACAACCCAGAATGGCCAGCCATATGAATATATTTTTCTTCATGGTGTTTCCGTTTTGTCTGATACTAATGGTTATTTATCTTTTTTCTCGGCACCGCGCACCTTGTCTTGGGCAGTCAGGCCGCTTTTGACGGCAATCTTAAGACCGTCGCTCATACCGACCTCTATTTGTTGGCGTTTGAACTTTTGCCGGGGCACGCTGTCGGTCAGTACGTAGACAAAGGTACTGTCTCCGCTGAATTCAACCGTACTCTCAGGCAGAGCGAGCGTCTTTTGGGCACGTTCCAGTACAATCTCCGCATTGGCAGAATATCCTGAACGGATTTGTACGCTGTCCGGCGCTTGGATTGCAGCTTTTATTTCAAACTGATTGGCTCCGTTTTCTTCCACGCCTTTCGGAGAAATGTATTCCAGTATGGCATTGAAAGACAGGTTTTGCAGGGCGCCGATAGTCAGTTTTACCGGCATTCCTTCGTGTACACGTCCAACTTCGGTTTCATCCAAGTTGCCCCGGAAGATGAGGTCGTTCATGTTGGCAACGGTGGCGATTGTAGTGCCGTCATTGAAGGTGTTGCTCATGATGACAGAGTTACCGACTTTGATAGGTACATCCAGAATCAATCCGGTGATAGTGGAGCGAATAAGTGTGCTGCTGAATGAGGCGCTGTTTTTGGTAATACCTTCTTTTACGATTTCCAAGTTATCTTTGGCAGTTTGCAACTCTTCGCGCGCTTGTTGTACGTTCACCTCACCTTTTTCATACTCTTCGTTGCTGATAAGCTTATCTTTAAATAGTTTCTCGACGCGTGCGAAGTCCGTTTCGGCCTGTCGGGCATTGATTTCTGCCAGACGAACGCGGCTTTCGGCGGAATTCAGCGTACCCAATTCGGGAATAACCTTTACTTTGGCAATCACTTCGCCTTGTTTGATACTCTGTCCGGCTTCCTTATACACTTCGGAAATGATACCGGATATTTGCGGTTTGATGAGTACTTCATCTCTTGGCTCAACTTTACCGGTAGCTACGGTAGTCTTTTCCAAATCGGCTATTTCCGGAACAATCGTTTCATACACCTTTACCTTAGGTTGGGACTTTTGATACAAAAACACAAATGTCCAGATAAATATGGCAGCTACCACTGCCAATGATGCAATTTTCAGATACTTCTTTGTTTTCATCTTATTTATTGTATTATTATTTTATTGCTTTGTCCTATCACTTTATCACCTTTTTCTCATTCATCCCTAATTGCCTCAATCGGCTTGATAGCCATTGCGCGATAGGCCGGGGCAAGCCCTGCCAATACGCCCAATGCAATGAGAAGGGCGCAGGTGCCGATAGCTAATCCGAAGGATACCTGATAGTGGGTTCTTATGGCTCCCGGATCATTTGTGGCGCTTTCCAAAATTTGCAGTATCAGTACGGCAAAGGAGATGCCTGCCATACCGGCTACGGTTGTCAGTACCATACTTTCCGAGAGGATTTGTTGCAGGATGTCTTTAGGACGGGCGCCGATGGCACGCCGTATTCCTATTTCCGTGGTGCGCTCTTTTACCGTAACCATCATGATGTTTGATACACCGATGGCGCCGGCAAACAGGGTTCCCAAGCCTACCATCCAGATAAGGATGCGTGTGCCGGTCATTAAGGTGTCCATCATAGAGAACATAGCCTCTGCATTAAGGAACATGATGGCTTGTTTGTCGTCCGGTGCGATGTAGTGGGCGGCTTTGACGAGGCGTTCTACTTCGGGTTCTACGTCCTTTACCTTCACTCCCGGCTTCATGATAAAGCACACTACATCTATTCTTTGTCCCAAATTGTACGTTTGCTGCATGGTTGTAAAAGGCAGGGTGACGGCTTCCGATGCCTGTCCCTGTATGTTTACATTACCCTCGGAGGAACACATTCCGATAATGCGGTAATAAATGCCGTTTACTCTGATATATTTTCCGCAGGGGTCTTCACTGGGCTTGAAAAGGCTTTCGTACACACGCTTTCCTATGACGCATACTTTTCGGGCTTCGCGTATGTCTACATCATTGATAAAGCGCCCGTAGGTCATTTCCTGATGTTCCACCTGTTCGTATTCGGGATACAGGCCTTTGACGCTGCATTCGTATTTGTTTTCCCCGTAAACGGCTGTTTGTCCCCAAAGGGCAAACGAGGGGGTTGCTATTTTTATTCCGTCGATGTTGCGTACTCTGTCCACATCCTCCATTTCCAGATTCCACCAACGGCCTTTGCGGAAACCTTTGTAGGCTTCACTTGTCTTTTGCGCAGCGATGAATCCTGAGTTCGTGGCAAAGCCCTCGAACTGTGATTTCATTTCCTCCTGCATACCTTGTCCGCCGCCAATGAGTGCTACCAGCATAAAGATTCCCCAGAATACGCCGAATGCCGTCAGCAGGCTGCGGGTCTTGTTTCTTGTTATCGTGACGAGAATTTCCTCGCATGTATCTATGTCTATTCTCATAATCGTTTAATCTGCTCTAAGTGCTTCAATAGGACTGATGCTTACTGCCTTTTTTGCCGGGAAAAAGCCTGCAAGTGTGCCTGCGACAATCAAAGTCAGCGTGGCTTGTATGGCGATGCCGATGTCTACTGTGGGGTCGGAGAACATTCTGGCTTGGAACATACCCGCGTCCGCAGTCTGGTTGCCGAAGGCGGAATTCATCCACTCTGTCACTCCGATGCCTGCCACCATGCCGATGTAGCCGAAGAAGGTGGTAATCGTAACACTTTCCACGATAATCAGCCAAAGGATGGAGAGAGGTTTTGCTCCCAGCGCCTTACGTATGCCAAACTCGCGCGTGCGTTCCTTGACGGTAATCAGCATGATGTTCGATACGCCCACGATGCCGCTTAAGAGCGTAAAGATACCTATCACCCAAATGGCGGTACGAAGTAGTCCGGCAACGTTCTGCGTCTGTATGTATTGCGTGAAGCGGTTCCATATCCAGATTGCGCTTTCGTCTTCAGGGTCGAAACGGTGATTGGAAGCGATGACTTTGCGGTATTCTTTTTCAAAGGCTTCGTTGGCTTCTTCACTTGTCAGGTTTTTGGTGGTGAAGATGATATTGTTAAGCTTGTCACCTTTGTTATAAATGGTTTGCAGGGTGGAGAAGGGGACAAAGGCTACGCTGCTTTGGTCGCCCTGGTCTTCGTACAATCCCGCCACCCGGTAAGCCACACCGCCGACGTTGACAAACTTGCCTATCGGTTCGGTATGTGACTTCTTGAAAAGAATCTCTGCCGATTTCTTGTGGAGGATAATGACTTTCCGCCGTTCTTTTATATCGTTTTGGTTGATGAAACGTCCGGTTGCTGTTTTTATGGCTTCGGATTGTACGTAGTTAGGATGTACGCCCATTAGTGAGATGTTGATGTATTCTTGCCCGAAGCTGATATTTACATCACCTTGCCGGAGGGTGGCGCCGGCTGTGATAATGTTATCCGGGAAGTACTTCTCGGTCGCGGTGAGGTCTTTGTTGTCCATTTGGATACGCCGTCCCTCTTTCAGCCCTTCGTATGACTTGGTGGTCCAGCCGCCACCCAGCCTGATGGAGTTCAGCGCACGTTCGGAAGCATTCTGTTCGAAAGCGTGGATAATGCCATTACCCGCTCCCAGCAGTACGATAAGCATGAAGATGCCCCATGCTACCGCAAATCCGGTGAGGAATGTGCGCAATTTGTTACGTTTGATTGTACCGTATATTTCTTGCCAAAGGTCTATCATGTGATTGGAAGGTTATAAAGTAGTTCTATTTCATAAATCCGTTTTTTCCGAATGGTGACGCGTCATGATTCAGATTTTCTTCGATACTGCCTATTACGCCGTCTTTAATGTGGATAATCTTATCCGTCTGGTTGGCGACACCGCTTTCGTGGGTTACGACGACAATGGTCATCCCCGTTTGATGCAAATCTTTTAGAATCTGCATGACCTCCACGGATGTTTTGCTGTCGAGAGCGCCGGTCGGTTCGTCTGCAAGAATTATCTGGGGTTGGGTAATCAGTGCGCGGGCAATGGCGACACGTTGTTTCTGCCCGCCGGACATCTCGTTGGGCATATGGTGTGCCCAGTCTTTCAGTCCCAACCTGTCCAGATACTCCAATGCCATGGCGTTGCGTTTCCGGCGACCTACTCCTTGATAGAAGAGCGGGAGAGCTACATTCTCTACCGCATCTTTGAAAGAAATCAGATTGAATGACTGAAAGATAAAGCCTATCATGCGGTTTCGGAACTCGGCGGCTTTGGTTTCACTGAGGTTTTTGATAAGTGTGCCGTTCAGGTAATATTCTCCGGTGTCGTAGTTGTCCAGAATACCTAATATATTAAGCAGCGTGGATTTCCCGGAGCCTGAGGCTCCCATAATAGAGACAAATTCTCCTTTCTTGATGTCGAGATTGATACCTTTGAGGACGTGTAGCGGCGCTCCGTTATTGTAGGTTTTGTTAATGTCTTTTAGTTGTATCACGGTATTTCCTGTTTATTGTTTTTTCTTACTTAATTTTGCTTATTAGACGCAGTAACGTCACGAAAAGTTGCAAATGAAGCGAAGTTTTTTAAAAAAAGATTTTGCAGTGTCGTTTTTCTTTGTGTAATTTGTAACCATTAATGTTATAACTAACCCTTTAAACAAAAAGTAAATATCATGAATTCAAACATGGAGAAGCCCTATGTAGTAGGGATTGACATAGGCGGAACGAATACCGTCTTTGGTATCGTAGACGCACGTGGTACTATCATTGCAAGCAGTTCCATCAAGACGGGAGCTTATGAACAGGCAGATGATTATGTGAACGAAGTATGCAAGAATCTTCTTCCTTTGATAATTGCCAATGGCGGTGTCGATAAAATAAAAGGTATCGGTATCGGCGCTCCTAACGGCAACTATTACAGCGGTACGATAGAATTTGCCCCGAACCTTCCGTGGAAGGGAGTAATTCCTTTGGCAGCCATGTTTGAAGAACGTTTGGGCATTCCTACCGCACTGACCAATGACGCCAATGCTGCCGCTATCGGTGAAATGACTTACGGAGCTGCACGCGGTATGAAAGATTTTATCATGATTACTCTGGGCACGGGTGTAGGTAGCGGTATTGTTATTAACGGACAAATGGTATACGGGCACGACGGTTTCGCCGGAGAGTTAGGTCATACCATTATACGTCGCGAGAACGGCCGTATTTGCGGATGTGGCCGTCACGGATGTTTGGAAACTTACTGCTCGGCTACGGGCGTGGCACGCACCGCACGCGAGTTCCTCACCGCACGTACTGAACCGAGTCTGCTGCGCTCCATCCCTGCTGAGAATATTACGTCTAAAGATGTATACGATGCAGCCGTACAAGGCGACAAGCTGGCACAGGATATTTTTGACTTTACCGGTACTATCTTGGGTGAGGCTATTGCGGACTTTATTGCTTTCTCCAGTCCCGAAGCCATTATTCTGTTCGGTGGATTGGCTAAATCCGGCGATTACATCTTCAAGCCTATCCAGAAAGCCATCGATAGCAATGTGTTGGCTATTTATAAGGGTAAGGCCAAACTCATGATGTCCGAACTGAAAGATGCTGATGCTGCCGTGCTGGGAGCCAGTGCTTTGGGTTGGGAGTTGAGAGACGTTAAGTAAGAGAAACTGATTATTGATAAGGTATAGAAAGGATGCGTTTCATTATGGAGCGCATCTTTTTTGTTTGTATCAAACAGAATTATCAAGCGCATCAAATAGAATTATCAAGCGCGTCAAACAATTTTTTCAAGTGTATCAAACGGATTCATCATCGTGAGAAGAACAGATTATCTGTTTCAATAAAATACATGGTCTGTTTCATTAAAACACATAGTCTGTTTTATCGATACACATTATCCGTTCTATCATTAGCTTTGCTCAAAACCTCTTTCATCTTGCTTGTATGCCTCCTGCGGTGTAAGTAAAAAAGGGAAACCGATGGATTCGGCTTCCCTTTTTTATTTAGAAATAAGAGTTTGGAATTAACCGTTAACTCTTTTTTCTTTAATTCTTGCTTTCTTACCGGTAAGAGCACGCAGGTAGTACAATTTAGCGCGACGAACTTTACCCACTTTGTTCACTTCGATGCTGTCGATAGCCGGTGATTCAATCGGGAAAATACGTTCTACACCTACAGTACCAGACATCTTACGTACAGTAAAACGCTTCTTCTCTCCATGTCCGGCAATCTTGATAACAACGCCACGGTACAACTGTACACGTTCTTTGTTACCTTCGACGATACGATATGCTACTGTAACAGTGTCACCTGCCTTGAAGCTCGGGTGTTGTTTGCCGGTAGCAAATGCTTCTTCTGCAATTTTAATTAAATCCATTGTTCTTATTATTAAATTGTTTGATCGTTACAACGCAACATACCAGGCTTCTCACTCGGTGTCCTGACAGCGATTGCGCGAAAGCGGTGCAAAGGTAGAGTTTTTCTTTTGATTGACAAAGGGATGTGAGTTTTTCTTTCTATATTTGTAGCAATTTAAAACGAACAAATATGAAGAAAGGTTATTTGAAATTCGTTTCCGGACTGGCATTGGCAGTGATGTTTTCGTTTACATCTTGTCATTCGGCTTATGAAGTGACGAAAGTGGAGGGACGTATGCATCCGATGGATTCTACGTATGATGTAAATTCTGATGCGGAAGCCGTGGCATTGCTCGCTCCCTATAAAGCGAAGATAGACAGCATGATGTACCGGGTGGTAGGCACAGCCGAGATGTCTATGGACAGAGGCGCTCCCGAAAGTCCCCTCTCCAATCTGGTGGCCGATGTGCTGCGCGGGGCGGCTGTGCAGGTACTTGGAAAATCTGCCGACATGGGGCTCGTAAATATGGGCGGTCTGCGTAATATGCTTACGGAAGGTCCGATTACTTGCGGTAATATCTACGAAATATTGCCGTTTGAGAATTCACTTTGTGTGCTGACTTTGAAAGGCGCTCATCTGAATCGTCTGTTCGAGAATATAGCGGCCCGCGGGGGCGAAGGAGTCAGCGGCGTGCAGTTGCAGATTACTAAAGACGGAAAGCTGCTGCGGGCCACCGTAGCCGGTAAGCCGGTTGTTGATGACAAACTGTACACCGTTGCCACTATCGATTATCTGGCCGACGGCAACAACGGTATGACTGCCTTGATTCAGGCGGAGAAGAGAGAGTGTCCTTCGGGTGCCACTTTGCGCGGGCTGTTTATGGACTATGTGGAACGACAGACTGTGGCGGGTAAGAAGATTACTTCGCGCATGGAAGGAAGAGTTGCTGTGGAAGATTAAGAACCGAAAACTAAAAAAAAGAAAATCTGATGAAACGTATATCTATATTTTGCTTGCTGGTATTTTACATATTGTTGACGGCATCGGCACAACAGGGCAAACAATTGGCCATTTTGCACACAAGTGATACTCATAGCCGTATCGAACCGATTGATCCGCATGCTGCCGACCCGTATGCCGATATGGGCGGTGTGGTGCGCCGCACCACTTTCTTGAAAGAATTTCGTACGAAGAATCCGGATGCCCTGCTCTTCGATTGCGGTGATATTTCACAGGGTACACCGTACTATAATCTTTTCCGGGGTGAGGTGGAAATCAAGATGATGAACCTCATGGGCTATGATGCCATGACTATCGGTAATCATGAATTTGATTTCGGACTGGAGAATATGGCGCGTTTGTTCCGTATGGCAGACTTTCCGGTGGTATGTGCCAATTATAACGTTGCCGGAACTGTTCTTGAGGGACTGGTGAAACCTTATGTTGTATTGAATCGCAGTGGCGTGAACATCGGAGTGTTTGGGCTGAGTCCTCAAATGGAGGGGCTGGTGCAGGCCGATAAGTGCGAGGGCATCGTGTACAAGGACCCGATTGCTGTGGCGCAGGAAGTTACGGACTTGCTGCGAACCAAGGAGGGATGCGATGTAGTAATCTGCCTTTCTCATCTTGGATTCCGAATTAAGAATGAAGTCTGCGATGAAAAGCTGGCGGCGGAAACCAAAGGCATCGACGTAATTCTGGGTGGGCACTCTCACACTTTCATGGAGAAACCGGCGTTTTACTTGAATGCCGAGGGGAAGAATGTTTCGGTATTGCACACCGGAAAGAGTGGAATTTTTGTAGGAGAACTGGATTTGACATTGACTAAAGAGTGATAAATGAAAAGGCTGTTACTGTTTGTTCTTATTATAATGGGATGTTGCGGGCGTTTCGCTTCGGATGCAAAATTACGTCCGGCGACACCGGCTGTCGTGCCCCCTGTAGAACCTTTGCTGGTAAAACCGGTGCAGGATGATGTGCGATGCAGGCAGTGGGTAGATTCGGTACTGGACAAGTTAAGTCTGAAAGAACGTGTAGGACAGCTTTTTATTTATACAATCGCTCCTTATCAGGATAAGCGTAACAAGGAGTTGCTGCGCAAGGTTGTTGAAGACTATAAAGTCGGCGGTCTGTTGTTTTCGGGCGGCCTGATGCAGAACCAAGTCATGCTGACGAATGAAGCGCAGCGTATGGCGGATGTTCCTTTGCTGATTACCTTTGACGGAGAGTGGGGACTTTCCATGCGCTTGAAGGGTACTCCCGTCTTTCCCAAGAATATGGTGCTGGGCTGTATCCGAAATGACAGTTTGCTCTACGAATATGGTCGTGAAATGGCAAGGCAGTGCCGTGAACTTGGTGTGCAGGTGAATTTCGCTCCGGTGGCGGATGTTAATATCAATCCGGAGAATCCGGTTATCAATACTCGCTCGTTCGGTGAAAATCCGGTAAATGTGGCTGATAAGGTTATCGCTTATGCCAAAGGGCTGGAAGACGGAGGGGTACTTTCTGTATCCAAGCACTTTCCCGGTCATGGAGATACGGATGTAGATTCACATAATGCACTCCCAACACTGCCTTTCACACGCGAACGCTTGGACAGTGTGGAACTCTATCCTTTTAAGAAAGCCATCCAAGAGGGGCTGGGCGGTATTATGGTAGGGCATCTGGAGGTTCCTGCCTTTGAAGAGACAAGCGGAGTGCCTTCCTCTCTTTCCCGTAGTGTGGTATATGATTTGCTGACGCGTGAGTTGAAATTCCGCGGACTTATATTTACGGATGCCTTGGCCATGAAAGGGGTATCGAATAATGCGTCGCTGTGTCTGAAAGCACTGAAGGCGGGCAATGACTTGCTGCTCGTTCCCCGCCGTATCAAAGAAGAAGTAGATGCTGTGCTGGCTGCCGTAAAAAGTGGAGAGCTGACGGAACAGGCAGTGGAGGAAAAGTGCCGTAAGGTATTGACGTATAAATATGCTTTGGGTCTGAATAAGAAGCCGGTGGTTCGTCTTTCGGGTTTGGGAACACGGATTAATACTCCTTATACGCGCGATTTGATTCATCGTTTGAATATGGCGGCCATCACTGTATTGGGCAATGCAACGGAGGTATTACCGCTGGATCCGGCTATCGGGGATGTTGCTGTGCTCAATGTCGGCGCAGCTACGGAGATACAGCCTTTTATCAAACAGCTTTCCATGTATACGCATCCGGTGGAGTTTCAGTTGGGAAAAGATTTGCCGGAAGCGGGACGCAAGGCTTTGAGAGAGAAGCTGTCGAAATATAAACGTATTTTGGTGTGTGTCACCGAACATCGTCTGGCAGCTTATCAGTCTTTCTTTGCTGAGTTTGCTCCGGAAGTTCCGGTGGTGTATGTGTTCTTTATTCCCGGTAAACAGCTGTTGCAGATACATCGGGGCATATCGGTTGCCGAAGCTGTGGTATTGGCGCATTCTTCGGGTGATGATGTACAGCGGCAGGCAGCCAAGATACTTTATGCGGATGCTGTGGCGGACGGCAGGTTATCGGCAAGCATAGGCGGTTTGTTTGCTGCGGGAGAAGGATTGGACTTGAGTCCGCAAACCGAACCTCATTTTGTTCCCGAAGAACATGGTATGGATTCCCGCTTGTTGGCGCAGATAGATACGATTGCGCGGGAAGGCATACGTGAAGGTGCCTATCCGGGATGTCAGGTGGTGATTCTGAAGGACGGAAAGGAGATGTATAATAAGGCTTTTGGTACTTATACGTGGAGTACTGCCAAGGATAAGGAGGCTACTCCGGTGACACCGGTGTCTGTATATGATATGGCGTCTTTAACGAAAACGACGGCTACTTTGCTGGCTGTGATGAAACTCTACGACAAGGGACGCTTGAATCTGACTGACCGTGTGTCCGACTATCTTCCATATCTGCAAGATACGGATAAACGTGACATAACTGTCAGGGAATTGTTATTCCATCAGTCCGGTTTGCCGTCTACTCTGTTGTTCTATCAAGATGCTATTGATAAAGACAGTTATGATGGCACGTTGTTTAAGGCACGCCCGGACAAGCTGCATCCTACCCGCATCGGGCGACAGACATGGGCCAATCCCAAATTCCGTTTCCGTCCGGGGCTGACTTCTAAAGCACGTACGGATGAATGTACTCTACAGGTATGTGACAGCCTTTGGCTGAACAAGTCTTTCAAAAAGGAATATCTCCAAAAAATAGCCGATACTCCTTTGAAGGATAAACGGTATCGTTATAGTTGTGTGGGCTTTATCCTGTTGCAGCAACTGGTTGAGGCGCGTGCAGGAATGCCTATGGATGAATATCTTGCTCAGGAATTTTATGCTCCTATGGGTTTGCGGCGTACCGGGTATCTGCCGTTGCGCTTCTTGCCTAAAGAAGGAATTGTTCCTTCTTCCGTCGACCCTTTCTTGCGGAAAACGATTTTGCAGGGATTTGTGCATGATGAGTCGGCTGCTTTCCAAGGCGGCGTTTCCGGCAATGCCGGATTATTCTCTACGGCGGAGGAAGTGGCGCAGGTTTATCAGATGTTACTGAATGGCGGTGAATTGAATGGAAAACGTTATTTGAGCAAGGAGACTTGCAGGCTTTTTACGACAACGGTTGCCAAGAACAGCCGCCGTGGTTTAGGGTTTGACAAGCCGGATGTGCAGAATACGGAGAAGAGTCCTTGTGCCCCTTCAGCTCCGGCATCAGTGTACGGGCATACAGGCTTTACCGGTACTTGTGCGTGGGTGGACCCTGACAATGGGCTGGTCTATGTCTTTATAAGTAATCGTATTTATCCGGATGCATGGAATACGAAATTGCTGAAACTGGATATTCGAGGAAAAATACAGGAGGCAATGTATCAGGCAATATTGAAATAAGGGTAATCATATCCGAATATAAAAGAAGAAGGGAACGACTGACTTAGAATTGTCAGACGGCCCCTTCTTTTTTTGAAACAATTAATTTACTCTGTTAAGTTTAGGTGTATATGTTAGAATGCGATACCGATACGTAAACCTAAGTTGTTCATTCCGTCTACACTATAAGTGAAGAGGTCTCCTTTGTTCGTTCCGTAGCTATAGTAAGCTGCGAAGTGTAGCCCCGGACCATAAGCCCATGGGTAAACATTAAATCCGATTTCCGGAGATACGTAGAAACCCCATGTATCTTTATTAGCTTCGAATGCGTTGAAAGTGGACTTCAGTTGTGCATATTGTGCACCGAGTTTTACACCTAAATATGGTTGGAATGCACCGCCGCGGTTCCATGCGTAGCGTGTGGCAAGACCGAAAGGCAATTGGAATGCGGTGTGTTGCTGGTCGGTATTCAAACTGCCGCTTTCACCAACCGGCAAGGTCTGACGGCCAATGTATTCATGGTTACTATGGTAGGCAAGGAAGCCTCCCAATGCAAAATTTGATGTCAGGAAGTAACCGCCTTCAAAATTCATACCCCATCCGCTGCCTTTATCAGCAAAGTGGTTGTTTAAGGGGAAGTTGAACTGCCAGTCGATGTTGGCATAACCGTTATCGGTCATCTGAGCCTTTGCCGGCATGGCAAAGACAAGGGCGAGGGCGGCAATTGCGAATACCCTCAAAGATATATATTTCAATGTTTTCATACTTGTTCTTGTTTTATAAATTCAACAATAGCTTTTGATAGAATAGGAAAAGCTAACTGCTTATCTGGGCTGAGCGGTCATTCTGTTAAGATAGGTAGATTGCGTAAAGGATTGGTTTACACCTTCTACAGCCATTTTTGTGTTGAAAGAAGTTGATCCGCTCAATAATCCGCTCATGTAGCTGGTCCACAGTACAGGGAGTTTTTCTTTCTCACCTTGAGGAGCATCAAGGTTCAGCAATTCGGTGATGAAGGAACCGGTGCTATAAGCATAATTTACAGCATATGGATAGTACCATCCACCCCAGTTACCCCAGTAAGGAGCATCCCAATAACCCGGGTAGTTCCACCACCATTCGGGACGCCCGTAGTCTGTGAAGTAGTAGGTGCTCTTTATATAGCTGACTTGCAAACCGAGATCGGCTTCTTGGCGGTTTTCTACGCGAACATAACCGCGGTTGTTCATATTGGTGACGTACGCGCTGAGGATTTCCTGTGCGCTTTCGTCTTTCCAATATTCGGCGTCTTTACTGTTGCCGATAACGAGGATGCTATCCGGTAAATAGTAAGTTTCGAAAGCTTTGAAATCTGCTTTCGTGTCATAATTGGTATAAACCAGATACTTGCTGTCCAGCTTATCCATGTCGGGGTCTTTTTCGCAAGATACGAATGCTATTGCGAAGACCGCTAATAATAAGGGAATAAATTTCTTCATACTTCTATAATGTTTAGGTTAAATATAAATTCCTGCCCTATTGGTACCTTAGGCTTTTGGAGAAAGAACAAGATAAAAAATAAAAGGTTCAAAAATAAATGTGTTAAATGTGCAGCGAACTATAAAGAAATAGGGTGATAAATGTATGGTAAATACATCATCACCCTATTGTGTACAGGCTTATCGCAACTATTTTACAATCTGATAAATGCTTTCTAATTCTTCTGCGGAGAAAGTTGTGTTTTCTATCGCTTTCAGATTATCTGCCAACTGTCTGACGGAACTTGCCCCGATAATAACCGAGGTCACCAAGTCGTCTTTCAGTATCCATGCAAGCGCCATTTCGGCAAGTGTCTGACCGCGATGAAAAGCAAGTTCATTCAGTGCCTTGATTTTTCTCAGAATTTCTTCTGTCAGTGCTTCTTTTTTAAGGAAACCACCTTTGGCAATCCGCGAGTCTTCAGGGATCCCGTTAAGGTAGCGGTTGGTAAGCAATCCCTGTGCTAAAGGGGAGAAAGCAATAAAGCCTGTACCGTTTTCTTTAGCTTGTCGCAGAATGCCTTCTTCCTCCGGTTCGCGATTGAACAGATTGTATCTGCCTTGGTAGAGGAGACAGTGAACATCTCTCTCTTCCAGATATTTATAAGCTAATTCTGCTTTGTCCTTAGGGTATTTGGAGATACCGATGTAGAGTGCTTTCCCTTGCCGTACAATATCAACCAGTGTTTGAAGTGTTTCTTCAAGAGGAGTATTGGGATCGTAGCGATGGGTATAGAAGATATCTACATAATCCAAATTCATTCGCTTCAGGCTTTGGTTGAGGCTGCTCATCAAAGACTTTCGGGAACCCCAGTCGCCGTAAGGTCCTGCCCACATTTCATGTCCAGCTTTGGTGGAAATGAATAACTCGTCCCGGTAGGGCATAAATGATTTCTTCATAATCATGCCGAATGTTTCTTCAGCCGAACCGCAGGAAGGACCATAGTTGTTGGCAAGGTCGAAATGGGTAATACCTCGGTCGAATGCGTAATGTGCCATTGCTAAAGAGTTGGAGAATGCATTGACATCACCGAAATTGTGCCATAGCCCTAAAGATATTTCAGGGAGCAGAATGCCGCTTTTACCGCAACGACGGTACTTCATATTGCTGTCGTATCTGTCAGGGACTGGAGAATAGATGGAATTGATCATATCTGTAGGTTTTAGTTGAACTTTATTATAAGGTAGTAAAAACTGTGAAAGCAAAAGTAAGTAAATTCTTTAAAATACTCTGCGCTTTTTTGCAATAATAAATTAGTCATTTAAGAGTTAAAATGGATTTTGTAAATATTGGAATGAAAATAATGGCTATATTTGCAATATGTGATACTTTTTTAACTGATTGAAATGGAAAACCCAAACTACATTATGAGGGAGATAACCCCTTTGTCTGAACGTGATTGTTTTTATATTGCAGATCGTCGTAAAACCGAATTTACTTATCCTATTCATTGCCATGCCGAATATGAGTTGAATTTTACGGAACATGCTTCCGGAGTGCGTCGGGTAGTCGGTGATTCTGCGGAGGTTATCGGGGATTATGATTTAGTGTTGATTACAGGTAAAGAGTTGGAGCATGTGTGGGAGCAACATGAATGTACTTCAAGGGATATCCGAGAAATTACAATTCAGTTTTCTTCAGATCTCTTCTTTAAAGACTTTATCAATAAAAATCAGTTTGATAGTATTCGCCGGATGTTGGAAAAAGCACAATGTGGTATTAGTTTTCCAATGCAGGCTATTATGAAAGTCTATAATTGGTTGGATAAGTTGGCTTCTGAAGAACAGGGATTTTATGCGGTAATGAATTTTCTTCGAATACTTTATGAACTATCTCTGTATGATAATGCAGAAGTGCTTTCTAGCTCTTCGTTTGCTAAAATAGAAACTTTCTCTGACAGTCGACGTGTGCAAAGAGTGCAGAAATATATTGCTGATCACTATCAGGAGGATATTCGTTTAAGTATTTTAGCAGACATGGTAGGGATGACATCTGTTTCGTTCAGTCGTTTCTTTCGGTTACGTACGGGAAAAACATTTTCTGATTATATTATTGATATTCGTCTTGGCTTTGCTACTCGTTTATTGGTGGACTCTGCACATACGATCGCAGAGATATGTTATGATTGTGGATTTAATAATTTATCTAATTTCAATCGATTATTTAAACGTAAGAAAGGATGTTCGCCGAAGGAATTTCGGGAAAATTATAGAAAGAAGAAAATTGTGATATAGTGCTACGATATTAGTCTCTAACATATATCTTTTATCTTTGATTTTTTTGTTTGCTAAAATGTATAATGAAAGGATAAAATAGTATCAAATGAAGTGTTAGGAAGTTGCTATATTTGCCAATGGAAAAGACATTTTAATCTATTGAAAATATGCAAGTGAGATGGCATTTATTAGTTGTAGTATTTATACTGGCAAATATTTCTTTGAAAGCTCAAGATAATGGTGGATGTAATGATTGTCCAGCTTTTAATGCAAGTGGCAAAATAGAGGTGCGTGGAGTAAAAGAGAGGATTATCGGTGATTTATCTCAACCGATATCAGTGCGCATCGAGAATATCATTCGACAGATGACACTTGAAGAGAAAGTAGCTCAGTTATCGAATGAAAGTGATAGTATACCTCGTCTGAATCTTCCTTCCTATAATTATTGGAATGAATGTTTACATGGTGTGGCTCGTGCAGGAGAAGTAACTGTATTTCCACAAGCTATTAATTTGGCTTCTACTTGGGATACATTGTTGGTTAAAAGAATAGCCTCTGCTATTTCGACAGAGGCTCGTTTGAAATATCTGGATATAGGAAAAGGGCTTACTTATTGGGCTCCTACTATTAATATGGCTCGTGATCCTCGTTGGGGGCGAAATGAGGAAACTTATGGTGAAGATCCTTATTTAACTTCTCGTTTAGGAGTAGCTTTTGTGAAAGGATTGCAGGGAGATCATCCTAATTATTTAAAGACAGTTGCTACAGTTAAACATTTTGTAGCTAATAATCAAGAGAATGACCGCTTTTCTAGTTCCTCACAGATACCCACTAAACAATTATATGAATATTATTTCCCGGCTTATGAAGCATGCGTGAAAGAAGCAAATGTACAATCTATAATGACTGCTTATAATGCTTTTAATGGGATTCCTCCGAGTGGTTCAACTTGGTTATTAGAGGATGTTTTGAGAAAAGAATGGGGATTTGATGGTTTTGTTGTGTCTGACTGTGGTGCTATTGGAGTCATGAACTGGCAGCATCGAATTGTTAATTCATTGGAAGAAGCTGCAGCTTTAGGTATAAATAGTGGTTGTGATCTAGAATGTGGGGGGACCTATCGTGAGAATTTGGTGGCGGCAGTGCAACGAGGGCTAGTGTCAGAGTATGCTATTGATAGAGCGCTGACTCGTGTGTTGACAACGCGTTTTAAATTGGGAGAATTTGATCCCATTGAACTTGTTCCTTATAATCATTATGATAAGAAGTTACTTGCAGGAGAACAATTTAGAAGATTAGCGTATGAGGCAGCGGTTAAATCTATTATACTTTTAAAAAATGAAGATAATTTTCTACCTATAGATAAAAAAGATGTTCGTTCTATAGCTATTGTAGGACCATTTGCTGATAATAACTATTTGGGAGGGTATAGTGGTAAACCGGTTCATAATATCTCTTTGTTACAGGGTGTTAAGAAAATGGTGGGTGAAGAGGTTGAAATTTCATATATTGAAGGTACTTCCGTCGTTTCTCCGGTTGATTCAAGCTATTTATTGGCTTCTGATGGAGTGAACAATGGGCTTACGGCAGATTATATAGACGGACATGATTTGAATAGCCCTTTTTTATTCTCAAGAATTGATAAAACTGTTGGTTTTGATTGGGGAGATGGTACACCGGATCAACGTTTAACTAAGAATGATTTCTCTGTTAGATGGAGTGGGTATCTAAAAGCTCCGGTAGATGGTAAGCATGCTATTGGTGTATATGCTGATGGTGGAGTGCGTGTTTGGTTGAACGGTAGTCTGGTTTTAGATGAATGGAATGCTCATGGTTTACAATATTATTCAGTGGAAGTTTTGTTGGAAAATGGTAAGAAGATACCGATCAAAATAGAGTATATAAATAGAATAGGAGCTGCTACCTGTATATTGGTTTCAGATTTTGGAAATATTAATCAGATAGATAAAGTGAAAAAAATTGTATCTAGAGCTGATTTAGTATTAGTTGCTTTGGGGAATGATGGAAAATTGGCTCGTGAAAATCGTGATCTGCCTTCTATTTATTTGCCCATGACGCAAGAACTATTGTTGAAAGAAATTTATAAAGTAAATCCACGTATTGCATTGATACTTCAAACAGGGAATCCCTTAACTTCGCAATGGGCTGCAGAACACGTTCCCTCAATTCTTCAAGCTTGGTATCCGGGACAAGAGGGGGGGGCAGCTTTGGCTGGTATTTTGTTTGGTTTGGAAAACCCATCTGGAAAGTTGCCAATGACTATTTATGAATCAGAACAGCAATTGCCAAATATCTTAGATTATGATATTTGGAAAGGGCGTACCTATCAATATCTATCAAGTAAACCTCTTTATGGATTTGGGCATGGTTTAAGTTATTCAAATTTTGAGTATGCGGATTTGCAATGTAATGATGTAGTTCATGTAGATGGAACTTTACAGTGTTCTATTAAGGTTAAGAATATAAGTGACGTAGTGGGTGAGGAAGTCATTCAAGTATATGTTTCTCGTGAGAAAACTCCGGTTTATACGTTTCCATTAAAGAAACTAATAGCTTTTGCGCGAGTTAATTTGAAACCGAATGAAAGTAAGACGGTTACTTTTACTATAACTCCTCGTCAGCTTTCTGTGTGGCAGGATGGAGAATGGAAAATGCTTTCTGGAAAATATTCCTTATTTGTAGGTGGTGGTCAGAAAGAATTATCGAAAGGAATGAATAAAGATTTTGAAATAAAATAAGGCTTGCAAATTAAGTTGTTGCTTCATTTAGTAGGAGAGGAATTGCTTAATGATTTGTTATAATAATTGCTTTAGCTCTAAAGGGAGATTATACAAAAATAATATTGATCCTACTTTAACTATGTTGGTTAAAGGTTCTTTAAGTTGTTTAGTATATAGCTTTGGTTGGATATCCTCTTTTAAATCAGATGTTTATTGGATGGTTTGAATAGTATTAGCTAATGATAAAATAGTATTTGTTTGTCATGGCTATGGTGTCTATATTTGCGGTGTTGAAAATATTATTATTTTAAATCAGTGTTATATGAAAAACATTATTTTGCTTTTAACGGCGCTCTTAATGAGTTGCCATGTGATGGCCCAAGAAACTATTGTTACAGGTACTATTACTGATGTCAGCGATGGTTCCCCGCTGATAGGGGCTAATATTCTAGTAAAGGGAACGGGGATTGGTTCTATTGCCGATGTGAAGGGGGAATATAGTGTAAAAGTTCCTGTAGGTAAGCATATCTTAGTTTTTTCTTGTATAGGTTATAAAGAACAAGAGATAACTATTAAGGCTGGACAAAAGGTTTTGAATGTTATGATGACGGAAGATACTGAACTGCTTGATGAGGTTGTAGTAGTGGGATATGGTACAATGAAAAAAAGCGATTTGACAGGTTCTGTTACTAGTATTAAGAGTGAGGAACTCATGAAAACAAATCCGGTTAGTATTAATCAAAGTTTACAAGGGCGTATTGCTGGTGTGCAAGTTAATCAAAATGATGGTGCTCCGGGAGCTGGTATTAGTATTCAAATTCGTGGAGCTAATTCATTTTCAACCTCTACAGAACCGCTTTATGTAGTGGATGGTATTCCTTTTACTACTGGAGGAACCCCTGGAGCTGGTCGGGATGAAGATGGTATGCTTCAATCTGCAAACCCTTTATCTTCTATTAATCCAGCTGATATTGAATCTGTGGAGGTGTTGAAAGATGCTTCTGCTACTGCTATTTATGGTTCTCGTGGTGCAAATGGTGTCGTTTTAATTACAACTAAACGTGGGGTTAAAGGAAAAGAAAACATTAGCTTTAGTGCAAATTTTGGCATATCGAAAGTAGTGAAAAAGATGGATATGTTGGATGGGTATACATATGCAAAATATCGTAACGAGGCAACAGAAATGTTTAATGAATATGATGGTGCGAGAGAGACGTTGCCTTATCCAGGTAAAGAGCTTCTAAACACTAGTACAGGCGAGTATGAATATGCTCCTGGACCAGATGATTATCGGAATGGTACTTGTGCATGGACAAATTGGCAAGATCAAGTGTTTGAAACAGCTCTTTCACAAGAATATAATTTGAGCGTAAATGGTGCAAGTGATAAAGGATATTATGCTATATCAGGAAATATTCTTGATCAAGAAGGTACTATACGAAATTCTGGTTATAAACGATATTCATTTCGTGCTAATATTGCAAGGAAAATTCATAAATGGATTGAGATCGGAACTAATATGAGTTTTACTAATTCACTTAATAAATTGGCAAAAACTAATTCTGTAAGTAATGGTATTATGCATGGTACACTATTTTATCCTGCTACAGAAGCGTTGGATAATGGGACTGATAATGCACAGTTGAACTGGTTCTCTTCTAATCCATATGTTTATACCCGTGCAGCAAAAGATGAATTGACTACTAATACTTTTTTCTCTTCTTCTTATTTAGAATTGACTCCTATAAAGGATTTAAAAATACGTCAGAATGTAGGCTTTTCTTATAATATGAATGAGCGTAATGTGTATTATAACAGAGAGACGGTAGAAGGTAAAGATCCGGATAATGGTTTTGCTTCTAAAGCAGATAATTGGGCTAAAAACCTTGTGCTTGAAACAATGGCTACTTATAATAAGGAGTTTAATAAGAACCATTCACTGAATGCTGTAATCGCTTTTTCTTATGAAAGAGGTGATTATGGGAATAAAGCTATGACTGCAAAAGGTTTTCCGCAAGATATAACGGAAGATTTTGATATGAGTGCAGCAGTAAACCCTAATAAGCCAATTAGTGGACGAGGAATGACTTCTTTAGTATCTTTTTTAGGACGTGCTAATTATAGTTTAATGAATAAATATTTGTTCACAGCTTCTTTCCGTAGAGATGGTTCTAGTAAGTTTGCTCCGGGTAATAAATGGTCCAATTTTGCATCAGGTGCGATAGCGTGGCGTGCTTCTGAGGAGGAGTTTATTAAGAGTTTAAATATTTTCAGTAACTTAAAAATACGCGCAAGTTATGGTCAGACTGGCAATCAAGCTATTGGTGCATATGCAACACGCGATTATTTGACGGTCGCTAATTATCCTATCAATGGAGCTTTAGCGAGTGGCTTTGCAAATCTTACTTGGAGAGGGCCTGCTAATCCAGATTTAAAATGGGAAACAACTACTCAATATAATGCGGGTATTGATATGGGCTTTTTCGAGAATAGAGTAAATTTTACTGTTGATGTATATTATAAGAAAACCTCAGATTTGTTGCAGAATATTCAAATACCTCAGAGTACGGGCTTTTCTAATATGACGACTAATTTTGGTGATGTTATTAATAAAGGATTGGAAATCGCTGGTAAATTCTATCCAATAAGTGGAAAAAAATTCAAGTGGGATTTTGATGCTAATATATCTTTTAACCGTAATAAGATAGAAGAGCTTCCTGGAGACCAATTTGCACAGTCATGGAGCGATGCTGATGCAGTTTTTATTCAACGTAATGGAATGCCTATCGGTACCATATTTGGTTATGTTGAGGATGGTTTCTATGATAATATAGCAGAGGTAAGAGCCGATCCTTTTTATGCCAATGAATCGGAAGCTGTTTGTAGATCAATGATAGGTGAAGTGAAATATAAAGATCTTGATGGGAAACCAGGTATAACAGACGCTGATAGACAAATTATAGGTGACGCCAATCCAGATTTTACATTTGGTATGACTCACAACTTCTCCTATAAGAATTTTTCATTAAGTTTTTTCTTGCAAGGATGCGTTGGAGGGGATATCTTTAATGCTAATTTAATAAAGGTGACTATGAGTGGTATAGGTAACATCCCACAAGAAATGTATGATACTCGTTGGACGCCAGAGAATCGAGATTTGGCAAAATGGCCCAAAGCGTATTCTGGGTATGGTAGAACAATGAAACTATCGGATCGGTATGTGGAAGATGGATCTTATTTGAGAATGAAGAATATTAATTTAGGCTATAGATGGAATGCACCAATAAAAGGTATTGAATATATTAATTTTTATACATCGGTAAGCAATGTATTTACTATTACAAATTATAGTTGGTTTGATCCAGATGTGAATTCTTTTGGGGGAGATGCATCTCGTCGTGGTGTGGATATGTTCTCTTATCCAAGTAGTCGTACTTTCTCATTTGGTGTACAATGCACATTTTAATATTTAATTTTTTAATTAAAGAAACTATGAAAAATATTATATTAAAGTCTATGTTATTATTATGGACTGTTTTTGCAGTACTTTCTTGCGATGATTTATTAGAAGAAAAAGTGTATGATTTTATATCTCCAGAGCAGTTGGGAGATAGCGAGAGTGCGAAGTCTCAACTATTAACAGGGACTTATAACACGATTATCTCTAGTTTTATTGCTCCTTCATCTTATTTGTACTTAACAAATATGGATTGTGATTATGCTTCTGGCGCTTCTTGGGCTTTTGGAAATGTTGGCGCTGGAAATGTTAGTGGCTTTTGGGGAAAAGATCATCTGTGGCAAGGTTGTTATACTTTAATTCATCGTGCCAATCTTGCGATATCAAAAATTTCGGCAATGTCTAATATCTCTCAGGAAAGTAAGACAGATGCTATTGGACAACTTTCTTTTTTGAAAGCATGGGCATATTTTAATCTAGTAAGAAACTATGGAGGTGTTCCTATCTTTAGAAAGTCAATATCTGAAGGTGAAGATATGAATCAACCTCGCGCTTCAATTCCTGATGTATATACCCATATTATAGAGTTATTAAAAATAGGTGAAGGTATGTATTCTAAAAATAATAATGCTTTTATTGAAGGACATGCTTCGAGTGGCGCTGCTAAGGCTTTATTAGCTAAGGTATATGCTACTATGGCTTCTGGTGCACTGTCTGGAGTTCCTGTAGTTGTGAAAGGGGGGACGCCTAATCTCCCAGAACCTCAGCCTATTACACATATTGCACAAACGGTAGTTGGTTATGAGACGTTTGACCCAGATACATATTATGCATTGGCACGTGATAAAGCATGGGAGGTAATAGAGGAATATACATTATTTGATAAATATATGGATGTGTGGGCTATTGCTAATCGTAATAAGGGAGAGCATATATGGATGGCTCAAGCTAAAAGTGGTGATGATGACTTTGGAAATACAATATGTAAGGACTATGTTGGCATTATGGAAAGTGATGGTTCGCTAGATGGTAATTGGTATGGAATGCGAGATCATTGGTATTTATTATTTGAAGAGAAGGATTTGCGTATTATAGACGGAGTTATTCATCGTTATCCTGCTACTGACTTGGATGAGAATGGTAAAGTTGTATATAATTATTATCCTCGATGGTATGCGAATAAGGTTGCAAACCATGAGGTATATGATAGTGAGGGAAATAGGTTTGATGGAACGGAAGTTTATAAAGAAGGTGAAGGATGGAGTTTGGCAAAATTGACAAAATTTACATTTGTAACAGACCGGAAGCAAACGAAGACTGATTTCCATTTTCCATTACTCCGTTTACCTGATATTATATTAATATATGCAGAAGCGGTAAATGAACTGAATGGCGGTCCTACTGAAGAAGCTTACAAACAAGTTAATAGAATACGTACTCGTTCTAATGCAACTCCTTTTTCTAATATGAATCAAGATGAATTTCGTTCGGCAGTTCTTGAAGAACGTGCGCGTGAATTAGCCTATGAAGCAGATCGACGTTATGATTTATTTCGTTGGGGAATTTATTTAGGGGTAATGAATGCTATTGATATGGATGAACATAATGTAACTAAACGCCGTACAGAACGTAACCTTCTCTATCCGTTACCTACAAGTGAAGTTAATGCAAATGATAAGATTGATTCTAACAATCCTGGTTGGTAACTGCAAATAAGTATTTAGAATAATAAAAATGAAAAAATAATGAAAACTGTAAAATATGTTTTAGTCATGTTGATGACTGCAGGACTTGGAATATTTGCTTCCTGCTCGGATAATGAAAATAGTTGTACCCCTCTTAGTATAACGAGAATATCAACTGTGACAGATAGGGAACAAGGGCTTGAAGTCGCGAATTTAGCACAATATATCATAGTTCAAGGGACAGGATTAGATGGAGTTAAATCTATTCTAGTAAATGATGTTCCAGTAGATATGTCAAATGCATATACAACAGCAAATGAAATAACGTTTCCAATTCCTAGAGTAATACCTGTTGAAGTTAATAATTTAATTACATTATCGACTGCTACAGAATCTACTACAGCTCCTCTTTCTGTTTTTATTCCAGATTTGAGAGTGGATGGTATGTATAATGAATTTACTCCTGCTGGGGGAACAATGAAAATTGTAGGTGATTTTTTTGATTTATATGAAATTACAACAGAGAGTGGACAATTATTCTTTGGCGATCAAGAGATGGATATTATACGAGCTGTGCAGGATACTCTTTATTTTAATTTACCAGAAGATGCTATAGCGGGTACTAAAATAAAAATTGTTAGCCCAATAGCTGGCGAGAGATTAGTTCCTGGCAGATATTATGAGAGGGGAAATATGTTATGTGATTATGACCCATATACAGGTTGGGGAGGGAATAATTATGTGAATAATGGACCGGTTCCTGAATCTATTACAGGGAATTATTCACGTTTTAAAATTGCTAAAGAAGATGCTGCTGATTGGGAATGGAGTGGTACTGTTGCAATAGCTCAAATAGGGGTTAATTATTGGGATGATGTAAAGGCTAATCAAGATAATTATCAGTTAAAGTTTGAGGTAAATACTTTGACAGCATTAAGTAAGCGACAGATTCGTTTCTATTTTGAACAAATTAATTATGATTGGGAACCTTTTGCTTCTGGACTCGCTTTTAAAACAAATGGTGAATGGCAGACGATTAGTATTGATCTAAATGAGGTTTGGAAAGGGGATGTGCCTAATACTGGCACATTACAAGTTATGGGAAATAGCTTTGCAGAGGATACAGATATTTGTTTTGACAATTTCCGAATTGTACCGAAAAACTAAAATAAGCAATAGCTTAAAATCGTATATGGTTAAGAGAGGTAGCTGCTCTTGCATTTTTACCTCTCTTTTGTTTTCTTAAATAACATAAAAATGATCTATAGAATTCAGTATTTGTTGATTTTGTTATGTTTGCCCTTTTATTTGTTTGCACAGGACCAATTTGAAATAAGGGGGGTACTGCCTTGGCATAATTTTTTATCAGGACCAACATCTTGGAATATAGAAGACTATCAGAAATATCTTGATGAGTGTGAGAGGAATGGAATTAACTTTATTGGGTTCCATAATTATACTGGCGGTGGAGAACGTTATGCCACTTATGTAGAACCGATGATCAAGATAGAATATAAGGATATTCTTCCTCAAGCTTGTTTTGATAATTCTCTTACTGCACGTTGGGGGTATTTACCTATGAAAGTGAAAGATTATGCTTTCGGTACTGACCGTGTATTTTCTTTGCCAGAAGGTGCGGAGGCTTTTGGTAGTGATGCTTCTGTAACTTCTTCTACTCCACGAGAGCATTATGAGAAATCGCAGACATTGATGCGTGATGTTTTGAGCATGGCCCATGAACGTGGTATACGTATGGCAATGGGATTTGAATTTGGAGTAATTCCTCCTGAATATTTTTCTTTGAATGTAGCGGGCGACTGTTTTTACTGGCCTGGGGAGTCTAACATGATTCCGAATCCAAAAAGTCAGATAGCGATAGAGATACATTATGCAGCACTTGATAATGTTTTGGAAACCTATCCTGATATTGATTATGTCTGGCTATGGTTGAATGAACACTCATTCATGGGAGTGAATATAGAGAAAGCTTTGGAGAATGCTTCTTTTGCTGAAGCATATAACGCCGGACAAGGTTATTTTAAAGAGGCAGCTGATAGTGCAGCCCGTTTTGTCGGAGTTTGGGCACTTGAATATATGAAATTGACATCGGACTATTTGAAATCTAAAGGTTCGAATGCAAAAGTAATTCTTGGAGGATGGGGAGGTGGTCATCAATTACCTTCCTTATTGAAAGGACTGGACAGAGCTCTGCCAAAGGATATCATATTCAGTTGTTTAAATCCTGATTTAGGAAAAAGTCCACAGCCTGAATTCTTGTCTGATATAGCTAAGAACAGAACTGTGTGGGCACTACCTTGGTTGGAGGGAGATCATCAGCTTTGGCATTTTCAACCACGTGTAGAAATGATGCGTGATCATGTGAAACTTGCTGCAAAGCAGAATCTGGATGGGGTGATTGCTATTCACTGGCGTACGGAAGAGCCTCGTTTTAATTTTAGAACATTTGCTCATTTTGCTTCAAATAAGACAGACAACAAGACTGTAGAACAGTTATATGAAGAATATCTGACTGAGGATATGGGTAATAAGGCTGCAAAACTATTGGCTCCTCTGTTGGCACAAATGGATATTAAACAAATACAATGGAATGTCCCCTCACCAGAATTTTATGCCTTCACTCCTGAATGGGGATTATTGGATGATCAAAATGTGAAACTGCGGGAAAGTTTGATTCGGACTGCTGAACAGGTCCTGAAAAAAACAGAGGGCAGCCAGCGAGATAATTTGCAACGTTTCATTGCAATGTTCCGTTTTGAATTGCTATTGGGAGAGGTTGATAAAGCTATGATGCCTGCATTTATTCTTAAGAAGAATGACAGACAGGGCGTTGCGACCAGTTCGTTCGAAGAATATGAAGAGGCTTATCGTAGCCTTATGGCGGCTCCGGTGAAAGATATGTTTGAGACTTATATGCAAAGAATTCATTCTCGTGGAGAATTAGGTGTGTTAAGCTCTTTAAACCAGCGTTTATGGAGAGAATACAATGATTTGAAGTCTTATCTTGAAACAAAATTGAAGAGATGATGAAATATTGGAAGAAATATTTATTAGGATATTGCCTGATAGCTGTTTTAGTTCTACCTGTTCAAGCACAGATTTTACAAATAGGTAGTGGAACCTCATTAGAAAACTATGCAGCATTGGAACTACAGAGATACTATTATCAGCTATCCGGTAAACTTTTGAATATCGAGAGGACAGCCTCGGCAAATCAAAAATCAGATTTTATATTAATTACATTAGATAATCCATTAGTGGATGATTGGCAAAAGAAAGGTATACTTAAGCTAAAAGAGAAACCAGGAGAGCAAGGGTATATACTTCAGACAGTAAAGAATGCAGGTCGTCGTACTTTATTGATTGCCGGAACAGATCCTTGCGGGTTACTTTATGGAGTATATGGTTTGCTTGAGGATCATTTGGGAGTGCGTTTTTATATGAGTGGTGATATCTTGCCTGAAAAAAGAATGAGAGCTCACCTTCCTGTGATAAACGATGTACGTACTCCTCAAATGCGTATTAGAGGATTTCTTCCATGGACCAATTTCCCGCAATCAGCTACTATTTATTCCTGGAATGATTGGAGGTATGTTATTGATCAAGCGGCAAAAATGCGTATGAATTTTATTATGATTCATAATTATAATGGTTTTTGTGGGCATAATGAAACTTTTCATAATTTTGAATATAATGGCTATTTATCCAGAGGGTGGATGCCGACTATAAAAACAGGACATGGTTGGTTGTGTCCGGGATGGGATATTAATGAATACCGTTTTGGAGCTTCTGAAATTTATGATGATTATGATTTTGGAGCAGATTATGGACTTCATAATGAGACATTGACTAATAGTCAGATAAAAGAAAAAGGTGAAACCGTTTTTCGTAAGGTGATAGATTATGCACATCAGCGCGGAGTAAAGATTGGATTAGGACTTGACATTGATGTGATTCTTCCTGAATATCAAGTATCTGCTGATGAACGCGGTGTAATTGCTGCGCAAACAGCACAGTTAGCCAAGCAATATCCATATTTGGACTATTTGTTCTGTTTTCAATCAGAGGGAAGCAAAGATTCCGTTTTCTATGCTAAATGGCAGAGAGTTTTTGATGGTTTTTATGAAGATATGAAGCGGCTTTCACCGTCAACTCACATTGTTGTATCAGGTTGGGGAATGACGGCGGAATCTGTTGCTCGCCTACCGAAAGATGTTATTTGTGCTCCGATATCTTATTATTCCGCAGCATTTGAACCGGGGAATATATATGGAGAGCGTGAATATTGGGGATGTCCATGGTTAGAGAGAGATTGGAGTAGTTCACAGTATTATTATCCTTATAATGTGGATTTATCAGAAACAATTCATGCTTATGAGAAAGCTTCGGAGAATATGAAAGGATTTTATGCTTTAACTTGGCGTTTAACGGATGCAGTTTCTCCTAAAATGTGGTATATAAGTAAAGCACCTTGGTATGAAGCTGAAGAATTGAACTCTTCGGAAAAAGTTTATGGAGACTATGCTAAAACAAATTATGGAGAGTCTGTTGCTGAACCGATTACTGCCATTATAAACCAAAATGAACCATTTGCTACAGATTTTGCAGAGTGTCAGGCGACACCGGGTTTTAATGAGGTTGTAAATACTTATCCTTTAATGAATATTCAGTCGTTATCCTTTGCCGGAAAACATGGTGAACTTATGAAGATAGATGCAGTAAACTTTCAGGAAAAAAAAGGAACAAAAAATGCGCCAAGTGATGAGGGAGGAGAATGTGTAGGTTATATAATGGCTGGTGATTGGTTGAAATATGATCAAGTTCATTTTAAGGATGATGTTTCTTTCATATCTCTCAGAGTTGCTTCTGCCTCAAATGGTGGTATTATTACTATTTCTATAGGGAAACTTGATGGACCTATGATTGCCTCTATTGATGTGAAAAACACAGAAGGGTGGCAGGCATGGAAAAACTTGACAGTTCCAGTTAAAATAGATAAAGGAATTTATTCTCTTTATGTTAGCTTTCATTCTTTCAACGATATAATACAGGCTAATAAATTGGCTGAAAAGCAATTGAATACGATTGACAGTTGCATGGCTGTGGTTACTAATTTAGGGCAGAGGAAACGTTTATCTTATTTACGTGCACGTATTGCAGGTGCTAAACACCATATTGCACTAAATTCTGGGTTTGAGAAATACCAATGGACTGATTTGCCGGGTCAAATGGATAGTTGGGCTCGTAGTTTCTTGTACCGTATTGATGACATTTCATCTTTTGGAAATATTATGAGTACACAAAACCGCTTTGTACAGCAGAATTACGTAGAGAAGATAAATAAATTACGTAAATACCAAAGAGTGAAAGCTCCTTCCCATGTTACTGCTAAAGGAACACAAAATGGAGCGTTGGTGACATGGTGTAATGAAGAACCGGGGGCAGACATTTTTGTTGTGTGCCGGGATGGTAAGGAAATTGCATCAGTACCTGTCAGTGCTAATCAATATGTCGATACATTTAATGGAAAAGCCTCTTATACAGTATATGTGATTGATACGGATGGAAATAGAAGTCTTGCTAGTATTCCGTATTATTGCTTAGCTGGTGATGCCGATAATGAGGCTCCTGTTATTGTAAATCCTTCTCCAGTGACCTCGGTTGCTCAGGGACATGATGTTAACATAAAACTGTCTATGGTTGATAATCGTTCCGTTGAAGATCTTTCTGCTGTGCTTCATTACCGTACTATAGGTTGTAAAGAGTGGAAGCAGATACCGTTTAAACATAGAATAAGAGCTGCTTTTGCGATAACTATTCCTGCTGAAGAGTTTTCTATTCAAGGAATGGAATATTATATTACTGCCTCTGATTCCCGTAATGTGGCTATGTATCCGGCAGACGCACCTGCACGACTCCATACAATTATTGTGACGGGCAGTGGAAGTAATAAATTACCTTCTCCGGTTGTAAGACTCACTGCCGGTAATCGGTTAAAGTGGGAAAAAAATCCTGATGTGGATATGTATCGGATTTACCGTAGTAAATCTTCTGATTTTGCAACGGATGCTTCTTCCTTTATAACATTTGTAGGAGGACAGACAACTTCTTTTTATGATAATGGGATAGATTTGGACGGCACTTCTTTGAAAGGAACTTACTTTTATCGTGTAACGGCCGTTAGCAGTGATGATATGGAAAGTAATGCTTCTGAAATCGTTAAAATAGATTATAAATGAAAAGAGTATATATTTATATAGTGATTGCTCTATGTGGAGTTTCTGCATGTACCTCTTCTCGTCAGCGGATTTTGGAAGATACCAGATTAGGCTTAGTGGATAAACACGCTACCGACTTAACTGCTATTCTGTTTCATAATCTGAAGCAAATGACCGGAAAGTATGTAGTATATGGACAACACAATTATGAAATGGATGGATTTGATTCAGATACCAGCCGTTGGCGTGATGAGCAGAATCGTTGTGATGCTTATGATGTGACAGGGGCTTATCCGGCCATGGCCAGTTTTGATTTTCTGCATTTCACGAATCCGGTCAGTTGGGAGACGAAAAATCTGGATTATATTAAGAGTAAATTTTATGCTGCTTATGAGCGTGGAAATGTGCTCACTTTTTGCTGGCATTACTATAATCCGGTTACGGGGAATAATTTCTATGATACTACGCAGGTGGTGAAACATATTCTTCCTGGCGGATCACGTCATGAAACATTTAAAAGCGATTTGAGGATTATTGCAGACTTTGCCCATAATGCTAAGAATCATGCCGGTGAACTGATTCCTATTATTTTTCGACCTTGGCATGAGTTTGATGGAAATTGGTTTTGGTGGGGAAGGAACCATTGTACAGTAGAAGAGTTCAAAGAACTCTACCGTTTTACTGTCACCTATTTAAGGGATTCTCTGCAAGTACATAACTTTTTATATGCATTTTCTCCTGATTGTGGATTTACGACTGAAAAGGAGTTTTTGGAGCGCTATCCGGGAGATGAGTATGTGGATGTAGTAGGTATGGATAATTATTGGGATTTTAGGTCGGATGGTGGAGATACAAGTTTAGTCGTATTAAAATCTCGCATTCTGACTAAATATGCCAAGGAACATAATAAGCTGTCTGCTATTACTGAGACTGGAACGCAGACTAGAGACTCTTTATGGTATTCACAACTACTGAATATTTTATATTTTGAAGGAGTAGAGTTGAATTATTTGTGTACCTGGTCAGGTTTTGCTCCTTATAAAGGACATCCTGCTGCATCGGATTTTTATCAGTTTAAAGAAGACTCTTTGATTTTATTTGCTGATGAAGCACCGGATTTTTATGTTCTGACAAAATGAAATAATATTATAGAAAAAACAAATAGCCATGAAACAGATAAGTATTCTCTTTTTCACTCTTCTGCTGTTGGGAGCATGTGTGAAAGCACCTAAGCAAACAGATAATTTTGTGAAGATTGTTGATGGACGTTTCTCTATCAATGATAAACCGTATTATTATATCGGCACTAATTTTTGGTATGCCGCTATATTAGGATCACAGGGGCAAGGCGGTAATCGGGAACGTCTGCTTAAAGAACTTGATTTCATGAAAGCCAATGGTATTACTAATTTGCGTGTATTAGTTGGCGCAGATGGAATAGATGGAATTATGACAAAAGCAGAACCAGCGCTTCAAACGGCTCCCGGTGTGTATAATGATACTATTTTTGATGGCTTAGATTTCTTCCTGTCGGAGTTGGGCAAAAGAGGTATGCACGCCGTATTGTTCTTAAATAACAGTTGGGAGTGGTCCGGAGGATATTCACAATACCTCTATTGGAGTGGTCATGGTGAAGTACCTATGCCTAAAGTGGCAGGATGGAATGCCTTTTCAAACTATGTTGCTCAGTATGCAAAATCAGAGAAAGCCCATAAATTATTTGAGAATCATGTACGTCAGGTGGTGAGTCGTGTCAACCGCTATACTAAGCTGAAATACAGTGATGATCCGGCTATCATGGCATGGCAGATAGGTAATGAGCCCCGTCCGTTTGGTGAGGAAAATAAGGAGAGTTTTGCTAAATGGATAGCTGAATGTGCTGCACTTATTAAGTCTATTGACCCTAATCACTTGATCTCCGTTGGTTCGGAAGGTATGGCAGGTTGTGAAGGAGATTTGGGTTTGTGGGTGAAACTCCATCAGGATATCAATATAGATTATTCAACGATTCACATCTGGCCGAATAATTGGGGGTGGATAGATAAGACTGATATTCCGGGAACCTTGGATAAAGCCATTGCAAATACTCGTGAATATATTGATGTACATGTTGCGGAAGCACAAAAAATGAATAAACCGTTAGTTCTTGAAGAATTTGGACTGCCGAGAGATAGCGTGATGTTTGATAGGAAGAGTTCTACTGTTCTGAGAGACCGGTACTATGAAGAAATTTTTGAAATAGTAAAAGAACATGCTATACAAAAAAGTGTATTTCAAGGATGCAACTTCTGGGCTTGGGGAGGATTTGCACAACCACAACATCTTTTCTGGCAAAAAGGAGACGACTATATGGGGGATCCGGGACAAGAAGAACAGGGGTTGAATTCTGTATATGATACCGACACTACAGTGAAGCTTGTTGCGGATATTGTGAATGAAATAAACCAAATCACACTCAGATGAAATGAAAAAGAAAGTCATATGCTCAGTTTTGTTAGGCTTGATGGTATCTGGACAATTAATAGGAGCAGATTATATTAAGCCGAAGAAAGATAAAAAAACAGGAATATCCTACTATGATTTGAATAAGAACGGCCATCTTGATATCTATGAGAATCCTGCTTTTGCAGTAGAAGAACGTGTCCGTGCTTTACTCTCTCAGATGACTCTAGAAGAGAAAGTCGGCCAGATGCTTACTTCTTTAGGATGGCCGATGTATGAGCGCCAAGGGAATACAATCCGCCTGACTGAGCAATTGGTTCGGGAGATTGAAGAGTATCACACTGGTTCGCTTTGGGGATTTATGCGTGCTGACCCATGGACACAACGTACGTTGACTACCGGGTTAACTCCTGCATTGGCAGCCAAGGCTTCAAATATGCTTCAAAAATATGCAATTGAACATGGGCGTTTAGGAATTCCCCTGTTTTTGGCAGAAGAGTGTCCGCATGGACACATGGCTATCGGAACAACTGTATTTCCGACATCTATTGGGCAGGCTAGTACCTGTAATCCTGAGTTAATCAGAAGAATGGGGCGTGCTATTGCTACTGAGGCAAGTGCACAGGGAGCGCATATCGGTTATGGTCCGGTACTTGATTTGGCTCGTGATCCCCGCTGGTCCAGGGTAGAAGAAACGTATGGTGAGGATGCTTATCTCAATGGCGTGATGGGGGCTGCTTTAGTAAAAGGTTTCCAAGGTGAGTTTCCAAGAACTAAAGGTAAAGTAATCGCTACTTTAAAACATTTTGCAGCTTATGGCTGGACAGAAGGCGGACATAATGGAGGAAGTGCCCATGTTGGTAATCGGGAAATGGAAGAAGCTATTTATCCCTCTTTCCGGGAAGCAGTTGCTGCCGGAGCATTGTCTGTGATGAGCTCCTATAATGAAATCGATGGTATTCCTTGTACAGCTAATTCTAATTTATTAACCGGATTATTGAAAGAACGTTGGCAATTTAAAGGTTTTGTCGTTTCTGATCTTTATGCAATCGGAGGGCTTCGGGAACATGGAGTTGCAGATACGGATTATGAGGCAGCAGTGAAAGCTGTAAATGCGGGTGTGGATAGTGATTTAGGAACAAATGTTTATGCCGGGCAATTGGTAAATGCCGTAAAAAGGGGAGATGTGCAGGAGGTTGTGATTAATAAAGCTGTCAGCCGGATACTTGCTCTAAAGTTCCATATGGGTTTATTTGATCATCCTTTTGTTGATGAGCGGGAACCGGAACAAGTCGTGGCATCAACAGAACATCTGGAATTGGCTCGTGAAGTAGCTCGTCAATCCATCATTTTATTAAAGAATAAGAATGAGTTGCTCCCTTTGAATAAAAAGATGAAGACTATTGCGGTTATTGGTCCGAATGCTGATAATATATACAATATGCTGGGAGATTATACGGCACCTCAAAGTGAGTCTTCGGTAGTTACGGTATTGGATGGTATCCGTCAGAAAGTTTCCAATGATACACATATTATATATGCTAAAGGGTGTGCTGTGCGTGATTCTTCTAAATCGGGTTTTCAGGAAGCAATAGAAGCAGCCCGGCAGTCGGATGTGGTTGTAATGGTGATGGGTGGTTCCAGTGCCCGTGATTATTCTTCAAAGTATGAAGAAACGGGTGCAGCAAAAGTCCCTGATAGTCATATCAGTGATATGGAGAGTGGAGAGGGCTATGACCGTTCTACTCTTGAGTTGCTGGGAAGACAGCGGGAACTGATACGAGAAGTGGGAAAATTGAATAAACCTATTGTATTGGTATTGATTAAAGGGCGCCCCTTATTACTGGAAGATATTGAAGCAGAAGTCGATGCTATCGTTGACGCCTGGTATCCGGGTATGCAAGGAGGAAATGCAGTTGCCGATGTATTGTTCGGTGATTATAATCCAGCCGGGCACTTGACTATTTCAGTACCACGCTCTGTGGGACAGCTTCCGGTATATTATAATACAAAACGGAAAGGAAACCGCAGTAAATACATAGAAGAAGAGGGTACACCTCACTATCCTTTTGGTTATGGACTCAGCTATACATCTTTCAATTATTCGGACTTGAAGGCGGAGGTTGTAGAAGCAGAAGATAGCTGCCTGGTAAATATTTCAGTGAAGGTACGGAATGAAGGCTCACGGGATGGAGATGAGGTCGTTCAACTTTATCTTCGTGATGAAGTGGCTAGTTTTACTACTCCTTTTAAGCAGTTATGTGGATTTCAACGGATACATTTGAAAGTTGGTGAGACAAAGGAAATAACATTCCGGTTAGATAAGAAATCACTGGCACTCTATATGCAAAATGAAGAGTGGGCTGTAGAACCCGGTCGTTTTACATTGATGCTTGGTGGTTCTTCTGAACAAATTTATCAGCAAAAAGAAATTGAGATAACCAAAAGATATACTTTTAAAATGTAAATATCATGAGTAAATCAAGAGATAGAGTGCTCCAGGCACTGAATCATCAGAATACTGATTATGTTCCGGTAGATTTTGGTTCTACCGCAGTGACAGGTATTCATTGCCGTATTGTAGAAGCTTTACGAAATCATTATGGATTGGAATCTAAGCCTGTGAAAATAGTGGATGCTTTTCAAATGTTGGGTGAAGTTGATGAGGAACTTGTAGAACTGTTGGGAGTAGATTGTATAGGTATTGGTGGAGCGAAGGATATATTTGATCTGGATACCACACAACTTCATGAACAGGTCACTCCGTGGGGGCAGCGTGTATTAGTTCCTTTGAGTATGGATCTTACGCCGGATAGCCAGGGAGATGTTTATGTTTATGCCGGTGGTGATAAAACATATCCTCCCAGTGCTGTGATGCCCAAAGGATGTTATTTTATCAATGCCATTGAAAGACAGCAATCTATTGATGAAGAAAAATTGAATCCCGAAGATAATGTTGAAGAGTTTACATTGTTGACGGATGCTGATCTTGCTTACTATAAAGAACTAGTGGATAAGGTGTCTGGTTCAGGAAAAGCCGTAGTTGCCAGTTTTGGAGGGACGGCTTTAGGGGATGTAGCATTTGTTCCGGGTATGGGATTGAAAGAACCGAAAGGTATCCGTAGTGTCGTAGAATGGTATATGTCGACAGCTATGCGTCAGGATTATCTCCATCAGGTATTTGAGAAAGAGATTGATATCGCGATAGCCAACTATGAAAAACTTTGGAATACATTGGGAGATAAAGTCGATGTTGTACTGACTTGTGGAACTGATTTCGGTTCTCAGGAATCTCAGTTCTGTTCTCTTGATACGTTCAAAGAACTTTGGTTACCTCATTATCGTCGTATGAATGACTGGATACATCAGCATACTACATGGAAAATTTTCAAACATTCATGTGGGGCTATTATTCCTATCCTTCCGGGTCTGATAGAGGCGGGGTTCGATATTATCAATCCGGTACAGATTAATGCCAAAGATATGGATTCACATAGGCTGAAGGAAGAGTTTGGTTCTCAACTCACTTTTTGGGGTGGGGGAATCGATACGCAACAAATATTGCCCTTTGGTACTCCCGATGAAATCCGTCGCCATGTGATAGGACAGTGTGAGATCCTGGGGCGTGATGGAGGTTTTATTTTTAATGCAGTGCATAATATACAGGCTAATGTTCCGATTGAAAATGTAGTTGCTTTATTTGATACTTTGAAAAGTCTTAGAAATTAATAACCTAAATATAGAAAAGTAATGATGAATAATCTGAATGAATTATATGATGCAATTTTGGTAGGTAAACTGGAAGATGCAGTAAAAGTAACCAAAATAGCAGTTGAAGAAGGAATGACTCCTCATGAAATTATAAACCAATACATGATTAAAGCGATGGAGGAAATCGGAAGTCGTTTTGAGGCAGGTAAAGTTTTTGTTCCGAATCTTCTGATGAGTGCCCGTGCCATGCGTGGCGCTTTGGATGTCTTGAAACCTTTGATGCAGGGACAAGTCGATTCTTATATTGGGAAGATTGTGATAGGTACTGTAAAAGGAGATCTGCATGATATCGGTAAGAATCTTGTAGCTTCCATGTTTGAAGGGTGTGGCTTTGAAGTTATTAATCTGGGAGTTGATGTGTCGAGTGATAAATTTATCAGTGCTGCTCTGGAGAATAAGGCGGATATTATTTGTATGTCGGCTCTACTTACCACGACCATGAACTATATGAAGGAAGTAGTTGCAGCCGTTGAAGCTTCCGAATTGAAAGGAAAGGTGAAGATTATGGTTGGAGGAGCTCCTGTGAATGATGCTTTTGCAAAAGCAATAGGTGCCGATGCATATACCAGTAATGCCAACGCTGCTGTTGTAATGGCCAAGAAACTCATTGCTGCAAATTAATTTTTGAAAAGAATCTTATGATGGATAGGGAGATTTATCAATACGAGCTACCTTGGAATGCACTTCAACTTAATTCGGAAGATATTTATCTTTCAATGGGAGTTGGTTATGTCCCGAATGAAGAGATGCTAAAGCAACTTGATCTTTTGAAAAAAGAGATTGCTGTTCGATGTCGTCCACGTTGCCTTTATGCTTTTTTTGAAGCCAGTCTGGCAACTAATAATCATATAGGCATAGGTGGTGTGGAGCTACATACCGGTGCAGTTATTACTCCCTATTTGTTGGATGCTGACCGATATGTATTGTTTATAGCTACTGCCGGACAGGAGTTCGAACAGTTCCAGCATGAAGTAAAATCTTCCGGTGATATTTTGCAGGAGTTTTTGCTTGATTCCTTGGGCTCTGCAATTGCGGAGGCAGTTGTACGCGAAGTGTGTAGTAAAGTTGAAAACCATGTTTTGCCACTGGGATATGGTGTAAGTCATCCGTATAGTCCGGGATATTGCGGTTGGCATGTGACACAGCAAAAGTTTTTATTTTCTTTACTGCCGGAACAACCTTGTGGAGTTCGGTTGAGTGAGTCCTCTCTAATGTCTCCCATTAAATCGGTAAGTGGAGTAATTGCTGTAGGTGAGAGAATCGTGAAACGTAAATATGGCTGTGAGCTTTGTGGCAAAGCAGACTGCTATAAGAATAGAAACAAATTAAAAAAGTGATTGCCATGAATATATCAAAATGGATTGAAGATATAATTACTTCTGATAAAAGTTTGTCTATGCCTATCATGACTCATCCGGGTATTGAATTATTAGGTAAGAAAGTACTGGATGCCGTGACTGATGGTGAAGTTCATTTCCAAGCTATTCATGCTTTGAATGAGCGCTTTCCCCAGGCTATGGCATGTACCGCCATTATGGACCTGACTGTAGAAGCTGAAGCTTTCGGGAGTCAACTCTGTATGAGTGAACATGAGGTTCCTACGGTTACAGGCCGTTTGTTGACCTCATTTGAAGATGTGAACGCATTACAGATTCCTTCTTTGGATAGTGCCAGAGTTCCCCAGTATCTGAAGGCGAATGCTATGGCTGCTGCCGGAATAAATAAACCTGTCTTTGCCGGTTGTATAGGTCCTTATTCACTTGCCGGACGGTTGTTTGATATGACTGAAATAATGATGGCGATATATACTGAACCTCAGACTGCTACTTTATTACTTGAAAAATGCACGGAATTCCTTCTTAGTTATTGTCAGGCAATAAAGGCAACAGGAGTGGCCGGAGTCGTAATGGCAGAGCCAGCGGCGGGATTACTTTCTGATGAAGATTGTTTTCAGTATTCTTCATTATATGTAAAGCAGATCATTGAAGAGGTACAAGATGATTCGTTTGCAGTGATTCTTCATAACTGTGGTAATACAGGACATTGTACTCCTGCCATGTTGAAAACCGGTGCTAAAGGATATCATTTTGGAAATAAGGCTGATATGGTAGAAGCACTGAAAGTTTGTCCTGCAGATGTACTGGTTATGGGTAATCTGGATCCGGTTGGTATTTTCAAGATGGCCTCGCCGGAAGTAGTTGCCCGTCAGACAGAGGAGCTTCTGAATTGCACATCTTCATATCCGAATTTTGTAATTTCAAGTGGTTGTGATACCCCTCCGGAAGTTCCATTTGCCAATATTGAAGCTTTTTATCAGGCAGTGGAGAGATATAATAATGAATGTGGCAGATAAAGACAAAAAAGAGATAAAATTGTATCAGTTTATCCATTTACAGTCAGCTATCTTTGTCGTGTAAAATAAATGGGAACCTAAATAGAATAAAAATGAATAAGCTTAAAGGGATTACGTTAACATTGGCCACTACTGCTCTTGTAGCATGTGGACCGGGTCAGAAACAGTCAAATTTTAGTTCGTCTTCTATGCATACAACAGAAACGGAGAATTTACTTGCTAACCTTAAAAAAGTATCATCTAAAGGGATTATGTTTGGACATCATGATGATACTAACTATGGTATAGGTTGGGATGGTGAAGAGGGACGCTCCGACGTAAAAAGCGTGTGCGGAGATTATCCCGCTGTTATCAGTTTCGATCTGGGACATATAGAACTGGATGATACAGTGAGTCTGGATAATGTTCCGTTCAGTAAGATTCGTCGAGAAATACTGAACCAATATAAAAGAGGAGGAATGTCTTCTTTGAGCTGGCACTTACGTAATCCTCTGACAGGTGGAGACTCATGGGATGTATCAGATACAACAGTGGTGAAGTCTGTTCTTTCTGGAGGAAGCAATCATGAGAAATTCACCGGCTGGGTAAGTAAAGTTTCTGCCTTTATTAATTCTCTGCAGACAGAGGATGGAGTAAAAGTCCCCGTACTTTTCCGACCGTGGCACGAGCATACAGGTAGCTGGTTCTGGTGGGGTGAGAAGCTCTGTACTCCCGAAGAATATAAAGCACTTTGGCAAATGACGGTGGATATTCTTCGTGAAGATGGTGTGAATAATGCTCTTTATGCTTACTCCCCCGGTTCCGAGCCACAAGATACTGTACAATACCTGAATCGTTATCCGGGAGATGAACTGGTTGATGTAATCGGCTTCGATACTTATCAATTTGATCGTGATAGTTATATTGCTAATCTTGAAAAATCGCTTGCCATTATAGATAGTATCGGTAAAACACACAATAAAGTAATTGCTATCACTGAAACCGGATATGAGGGTATTCCCGATTCGAAATGGTGGACTGAAACTTTATTACCTGTCATAGAGAAGTATCCGATAGCTTATGTGCTAGTTTGGCGCAATGCTCGTGAGCGCGTAACTCATTTCTATGCTCCTTATCCAGGGCAAGTCTCTGCTAATGATTTTGTGGAGTTCTATAAAGACCCTAAAACTTTATTTGCAGCGGATGTAAATTCTTTATATAAATAAGAAAATCATCAATATGGGAATTCTTAATGATAAGATAAAACAACTCATTCAAGGACATGAGGAGTTGATAACAAGAGAAAATGAGCCAGTAAAGGGTGGCAACGGTATATTCACCCGCTATAAATATCCTGTACTAACCGCCGCGCACACCCCTGTCTTTTGGCGATACGATTTGGATGAAAACAGTAATCCTTATCTAATGGAACGAATCAGCATTAATGCCACGATGAATTCCGGTGCCATAAAATGGAACAATAAGTACTTATTGGTGGTTCGGGTGGAAGGGGCCGATCGTAAATCATTCTTTGCCATAGCCGAAAGTCCGAATGGTGTTGACAATTTCCGTTTTTGGGATTATCCGATAATGATGCCTGAAGACATTGTTCCGGCAACTAATATTTACGACATGCGTCTCACAGCCCATGAAGACGGTTGGATATATGGTATTTTCTGTGCGGAACGGCACGATGACACAGCTCCAGTGGGAGATTTGTCTTCTGCAACGGCTACGGCAGCTATTGCCCGTACCAAAGATCTGAAAACTTGGGAGCGTCTGCCGGACTTGAAAACTAAAAGTCAGCAACGTAATGTGGTGCTTCATCCGGAATTTGTAGATGGTAAATATGCACTTTATACCCGTCCGCAGGATGGTTTCATAGATGCCGGAAGCGGTGGAGGTATTGGTTGGGCATTGGTGGATGACATAACGCATGCTGAAGTAAAGGAGGAAAAGATTATTGACCAACGCTATTATCATACTATCAAAGAGGTGAAGAATGGCGAAGGGCCGCATCCTATCAAAACCTCTAAGGGGTGGTTGCACTTGGCACATGGAGTACGTGGTTGTGCGGCAGGATTGCGTTACGTACTTTATATGTATATGACAGCCTTGGACGAACCCTCCAAACTGATAGCTGCTCCCGGTGGTTATTTCATGGCGCCCGAAGCGGAAGAACGTATAGGCGATGTAAGCAACGTACTTTTCTCCAACGGGTGGATTGTTGATGATGACGGAACGGTATTTATCTATTATGCTTCTTCCGATACGCGGATGCATGTTGCAACCTCTACTGTCGATAAGTTAGTGGATTATTGCATGAATACTCCTGTTGACGGTCTGAGTTCGTCCGCATCGGTGGACACTTTAAAGAGATTGATAGATAAAAATTTGGAATTATTGAAACAGCAACCTGTTTCTAAATAAACATAGTATGATAAAACTTACAGAGAAAATAGGCTATGGATTTGGAGATATGGCCTCATCCATGTTCTGGAAACTGTTCGGCGCTTATCTGATGATATTCTATACGGATGTTTTCGGTTTGCCGGCTGCGGTGGTAGGAACTATGTTCCTGATAACAAGAATATGGGATTCGGCTTTCGATCCTATTGTCGGAGTTGTTGCCGATCGCACACACTCCCGTTGGGGAAAGTTCCGGCCTTATCTCTTGTGGTTGGCCGTTCCGTTCGGTATCATAGGTGTGCTGACTTTTGTTACTCCGGACTGGAGCCCGACCGGTAAGTTGGTTTATGCTTATGTCACCTATTCGTTGATGATGATGATATATTCTGCCATCAATGTCCCTTACGCTTCTCTATTGGGTGTGATGAGTCCTAATCCTAAAGAACGCAACACACTTTCTACATATAGAATGACCTTTGCCTACATCGGTAGTTTTATAGCTTTGCTGCTGTTTATGCCGTTGGTAAACTTTTTCAGTGGTAACAGTAAGGACTTGGGCGACCAGCAGACCGGTTGGACTATGGCGGTTGTTGTTATAGCCATATTATGTATTATTTTATTCTTTGGTTGTTTTGCCTGGACAAAAGAGCGGGTAAAGCCTATCAAAGAAGCACAGAATCCGTTGAAAGAAGATCTGAAAGATCTGTTTAAAAACAAGCCTTGGTGGATCTTATTGGGTGCGGGTGTGGCTGCTTTGGTATTCAACTCCATTCGTGATGGCGCTACTGTCTATTACTTCAAGTATTTTGTTGTAGAGGAAGATTATGCAACTGTCTCCTTTTTCGGTATGTCATTCGTGTTGAGTGGATTATATCTCGCTTTGGGGCAGGCTGCCAATATAATAGGCGTGATAGCTGCTCCTGTCAGCAACTGCATCGGCAAGCGTAATACCTATATGTGGGCTATGATTATAGCCACAGTCCTTAGCGTTATTTTCTATTGGTTTGATAAGGAAGACCTGATATGGATGTTTGTATTTCAGGCACTGATCAGCATTTGTGCGGGTAGCATCTTTCCGTTGCTTTGGTCCATGTATGCCGATTGTGCTGATTATTCGGAACTGAAAACCGGTAATCGTGCCACCGGTTTGATATTCTCCTCTTCTTCCATGAGCCAGAAGTTCGGTTGGGCTATCGGGACGGCAATCACCGGCTGGTTGCTTGGCTTTTTTGGCTTTCAGGCAAATGCCGTACAAAGTGAAGAAGCGATTAGCGGTATCAAGATGTTCCTGAGTTTTCTACCGGCGGTAGGCACGATATTGAGTGTGGTCTTCATCAGTATGTACCCGCTTACTGAAAAGAAAATGAAAGATATAACAACTGAATTGGAATGCAAAAGACAATTATAAGAAAATGATGTGTATGAATATACTAAGCGAGATGCAGCTTGAGATGCGTACTGTGCTGGAAGATAATATTCTTTCGTTTTGGGAAGATAAAATGACAGATTCGGTGCATGGTGGTTTCTATGGCTGCATCACCGGGACAGGTAAGCTGGAACCGCAGGCTGTGAAAGGAGCTGTACTCAATGCCCGCATATTGTGGACTTTCTCGTCGGCTTACCGCCTGTTGGGGAAAGCCGAATATCTGGAGACAGCCACCCGTGCCAAACGTGTCATTATCGATCAATTCTACGACAAGGAACAGGGTGGAATATATTGGTCGCTCGACTATGCAGGTCGTCCTGCAGATACCAAGAAACAAATTTATGCCTTAGGTTTTGCCATTTATGGCCTGAGTGAATACCATCGTGCTACCGGAGATGAAGAAGCGCTGACCTATGCCATCCGTCTCTTCAAAAGCATTGAACAATATAGTTTCGATTCCGTAAAGAACGGTTATTGCGAAGCATTAACTCGTGATTGGAACGAAATTTCCGATATGCGTCTCAGTGACAAGGATGAGAATGAACGCAAGACCATGAATACCCATTTGCACATTTTGGAGCCTTACACAAATCTCTATCGCGTGTGGAAAGACGCTGTTCTTGAGAAGCAACTTCGTAACCTGATAGAGCTTTTCACAGATAAGATATTGAACCAGCAAACCGGACATTTGGAGCTCTTTTTTGATGATGATTGGGTGAGCAAATACCGTATCATATCCTATGGACATGACATTGAGGCTTCCTGGCTGATTCATGAGGCGGCTTTAGTCTTGGGAGATAAAGCACTGTTGGAGAAAGTGGAACCTTTGGTGGAGTACATCGCGGCCGCAGCCGATGAAGGATTGACGTCCGAGGGCGGCATGATTTACGAGACTTTCCCCGACAAAGGCACCACAGACCGGGATTGCCATTGGTGGGTGCAAGCCGAAAACGTGGTGGGGCACATTAATCTTTATCAACATTTCGATGATGAAGTGGCTCTTCAGAAAGCATCTCGCTGTTGGGAGTATATCAAGAAGCATTTGATAGATTACAAAAACGGAGAATGGTATTGGAGCGTTCGTGCCGACGGAACGGTAAACACAGCCGATGATAAGGCGGGTTTCTGGAAATGCCCCTATCATAACGGGCGCATGTGTATGGAAATGATAGAGCGCTTTTCATAAAAAAACAGGTTAGTTGTTTTCAGGTTGAGGCTATATTAGAGTGAGGTATTGGGGAATATCCATTCTGATATAGCCTCTCCGTTATGTATAGGAACGTATTATCCTGTGACTTTGTCTGTCTCCGGTTCGAAGAGTTTATTGCTGAGTGCCTGCAAAGCTCTTTTCTTATCTTCCGTCTTAATGACGAATGCCACGTCACTGTCATTGCTGCCATACGAAATCATACGTAGCGGGATATCTGCCAGGGCTTCTATAATTTGTGCTTCGACACCGGCATACTGCCAGCGCATGTTTCCTACCACGGATACAATAGACATGCGGTCTTCCATCAGAATTTTGGCATATTGTTCCAGTTCCGCAAGGATTTTGCATAGACGCTCGCTGTTGTCTATGGCGACGGATACATTCTGATTGGATGAAACCAACAAACAAAGCGGGGTTCTGTGCTTGGCAAACGTATCAAAAATCTTACTGATAAACTGATAAGGACATAAGCAATGTTTCGACTCGAATTTCACGTAGAAGATATTGTCTTTGGCGGCTATGGCCTTGATGATATTGTCGTCTTGCAAATTCGAAATCAATGTTCCCTCTGCCTGAGGATTCATTGAGCTGAGTAACCGTACCGGGATATTGCGCTTGCGTGCCGGAGCGATGCAAAACGGGTGCAATATTTTTGCTCCGTAAAAGGCCAGTTGTTCGGCTTCGTTGAAACTGAGATGCTTTACGGAACGGGTTCCCGATACTTCACGCGGGTCATTATTGTGCATCCCGTCAATGTCTGTCCATATCTGTATTTCCTCTGCGCAGATGGCAGCGCCGATGAGCGATGCAGTATAGTCGCTGCCGCCCCGTTTCAGGTTGTCCGTTTCATTATAAGCATTTTTGCAGATATACCCTTGAGTAATAAAAAGATTGATGCCGGGATACTGTGCCAATTGCGCCTGCAGTTTTTCCTCTATATATTTCAAGTCCGGTTCTCCTTCCGGCCCGGTACGCATAAAGTCGAAGGCGGAGAGCAGGATATTGGCAATCTTCCGTTCCCGCAGGTAGAAGTGCAGCAGGGCTGTACTGATAAGTTCCCCTTGTGCCAAAACCTCTTTTTCTTCAACCGAGGTGAATTCATCATTGATAAATTGCCAGAGTCGCTGGAAGCGGTCGAGAATATAATCTATTGCTTCTCGCTTTGTGGACTCGTCTGTCAACAGTTCGTTGGCGAAGTCAATGAACTGGAATTCCATCCGGGTTATTTTCTCGTGTGCCTGCTCTATATCGCGGTTGAACAGGTTGGCTGCAATTTCTTCCAGATGATTGGTTGTGCCTGCCGTTGCGGACAGGACTACAATCTTCGGTGTGGACTCTGAAATGAGTTCCGCTAAGTGTTTCATTCTCTCTACTGTGCCGACGGAAGTACCGCCGAATTTGTAAACTTTCATTTTTAATTCATTTTTAATTATTCTTTTTTTGTTGCCGGATGAAGCCTCTGTATTCCTTTTCGTTTTAGAAGGCTCATGCCCAAAATGGAAGGGTGAGTTTCTTTTTCTGTTCTCTTACAATGTCTCTGAGGATACATTGTAAGGCGTTTTTCTACTTCTCCGTAGCCTTATGTACAGTCCTTTCACTTATAAAAGTTCAAAAGACATGCCGTTTGTTTCCCGGAAAACGTTTATATTTGCACATCCCCTGTTTTTACCATTTATTACTTTAAACTTATCCGAAGAAATATGAGCAAGATTTTAATCGTTGACGATGAAGTACAAATCCGTACCCTTTTGTCACGTATGTTGGAGTTGGAAGGATATGAAGTATGCCAGGCCGGTGATTGCAGGAATGCTTTGAAGCAGTTGGAACTCCAAAGCCCGGATGTCACCCTGTGCGACGTGTTCCTTCCTGACGGTAATGGGGTAGACCTTGTGTCGTCTATCAAGAAAACAGCCCCTAACGTCGAGATAATCCTGTTGACTGCACATGGAAACATTCCGGACGGTGTGCAAGCCATTAAGAACGGTGCTTTCGATTATATCACTAAAGGTGATGATAACAATAAAATTATACCACTCGTCAGCCGTGCTGCAGAGAAGGCGCGTATAAACGTCCGTTTGGAGAAATTGGAAAAGAAAGTGGGACAAACGTATTCTTTCGATTCTGTTCTGGGGGATTCAAAAGTTGTGAAGGATGCTATTTTGCTGGCGCAGAAAGTGTCGGGCACAGATGTACCGGTATTGCTGACAGGTGAAACGGGTACGGGAAAAGAGGTCTTTGCCCAGGCCATACATTATAATAGCAAGCGTGCCAAGCAGAATTTCGTTGCGGTTAATTGTTCCTCTTTCAGCAAGGAATTGTTGGAAAGCGAGATGTTCGGTCATAAGGCCGGTTCGTTTACGGGAGCATTGAAGGACAAGAAAGGACTGTTTGAGGAAGCAAACAACGGTACAATCTTTTTAGATGAGATTGGAGAAATGGCTTTTGAACTGCAAGCCAAACTTCTGCGTATCCTTGAAACGGGTGAGTATATAAAGATTGGCGATACGAAACCTACTCGTGTGAATGTACGCATTATTGCTGCGACCAACCGTAACCTGCAGGAAGAGATTGCTGCAGGACACTTCCGTGAAGATTTATTTTATCGTCTCTCTGTATTCCAGATACACCTGCCGCCATTGCGCGAACGGGCAGGTGATGTACGTCTCTTGGCGAAAGCTTTTGTAAGGAGCTTATCTTGCAGTTTGGCGCGTCCCATTACGGAAATAGCGCCTGCTTTTCTTGAAGCCCTTGAGCAACAGCCTTGGAAAGGCAATATTCGTGAACTGCGCAATGTGATAGAACGCAGCCTGATTGTTTGCGAGAGCGAACGGTTGGATGTTGCCGACTTGCCGCTTGACATACAGAACGCACATTACGAACAATCCAGTGAAACCTGTCCCGGCAGTTTTGAACTTTCGGCCATGGAGCGTCGTCACATAGCCCGTGTGCTGGAATACACGAAGGGCAATAAGACGGAAGCTGCCCGCCTGCTCAAAATCGGACTGACTACACTCTACCGTAAAATAGAAGAATACGGAATATAAGCTACTTTATCTTATCGCTTGTCGGAAGTTTCCCTGTATGGAACAAAGTGTTTCAACGCATGAAACTTTCTGTTCCACCGCTTGAAACTAACAGTTTTCTACGTTGAAATTGTTGGTTTTCCCTATTGAAACCAATGGACTCTGCGAATGAGCCTCGAATCATGCCATGATTCTTTTCTATTTTGATAGACACCCTTTCATTTTGGAAGGGTGTTTTCTTTTCTTGTAACCCATTACTTTTTTATATGTCCCTGCAACTCATTGTTTTATCTTCTCGACCGGACTTTTGGCATACATTTGGCATTTATGGAGTCGGTAAAAACATGAATATTAAATTAACAAAGTAAAAACATGGGAATAACAATTTCATTTATTGTCTGCCTGTTGAGCGGTTTTCTCGCTTTCTGGCTGTTCTGGAAAAGTGTGGATTGGTTTGAGAAGATTTAAAGAGGAGAGAAAAGATTATGTACACAGTATTATTTGTATTAGGTGTTGCAGTGTTCGGGTACTTGATGTATGTGCTGGTAAAACCCGAAAAGTTCTAAAAGATTAAAGAAATGAATACGGAAATTTTAGGTGTGGTTTTGCAGATTTTCCTGTTGGTGGTAATTTCTTACCCGTTGGGAAAGTATATTGCAAAGGTTTATAAAGGAGAGAAGATATGGTCGGACTTTATGAAACCGATAGAGAGATTGATATTTAGGATAACAGGTGTTAATCCCAATGAAGAAATGAACTGGAAGCAGTTCCTCAAAGCGTTGCTGATATTGAATGCTGTCTGGTTTGTTTGGGGAATGGTACTGTTGGTCAGTCAGGGGTGGCTGCCGTTGAATCCGGACGGGAATGGTCCGCAGACTCCTGACCAGGCGTTCAATACTTGCATCAGTTTTATGGTGAACTGTAACTTGCAGCATTATTCCGGTGAGAGTGGGCTGACGTATTTCACTCAATTGTTCGTCATCATGCTCTTCCAGTTTATTACTGCAGCGACAGGTATGGCGGCCATGGCGGGCATTATGGAGTCCATCAGCCGTAAAACGACGAATACAATCGGCAACTTCTGGAACTTTCTTGTGTTGAGTTGTACGCGTATCCTTTTACCGCTCTCTCTGATTGTCGGCTTTATCCTTATTACACAAGGTACTCCGATGGGCTTTGATGGTAAGATGGAAGTGGCTACGCTTGAAGGACAGGAACAAACGGTTTCACAAGGACCGGTGGCTGCCATCGTTCCTATCAAGCAGTTGGGTACGAACGGTGGCGGTTACTTCGGCGTAAATTCGTCTCATCCGTTGGAAAATCCTACCTACTTGTCCAATATAGTAGAATGCTGGTCTATCCTGATTATACCTATGGCTATGGTTTTTGCGTTAGGCTTTTATACAAAACGCATGAAACTGGCTTATAGTATTTACGGTGTAATGCTCTGTGCCTATTTGGCGGGTGTCGGCATCAACGTCTATCAGGAGATGAACGGTAATCCCCGTATCGATGATATGGGCATTGCACAGGACAACGGGGCGATGGAAGGCAAGGAAGTCCGTTTGGGAGCAGGCGCCACTGCTTTATGGAGCATTGCGACTACGGTTACTTCCAACGGTTCAGTCAATGGTATGCACGATTCCACGATGCCTTTGTCCGGCATGATGGAAATGTTGAATATGCAGATTAATACTTGGTTTGGCGGTGTCGGAGTAGGGTGGATGAACTATTATACGTTTATTATTATTGCAGTCTTCATCAGTGGGCTGATGGTAGGGCGTACGCCGGAACTCTTAGGAAAGAAGGTAGAAGCCCGGGAGATGAAAATAGCGACAATCGTTGCATTGCTTCATCCGCTTGTGATATTGGTGGGTACGGCTTTGTCTTGTTACCTTTTTGCTCATCATCCGCAGTTTGTAGAGAGTGAGGGCGGGTGGCTGAATAATCCCGGTTTTCACGGACTGAGCGAGCAATTCTATGAGTTCACTTCATGTGCAGCGAATAACGGATCGGGTTTTGAAGGCTTGGGAGACAATACCTACTTTTGGAACTATGCCTGTGGTTGGGTGCTGATTCTAAGTCGTTTTCTTCCTATTGTGGGGCAGGTTGCGATAGCGGGTCTGTTGGCACAGAAAAGGTTTATTCCAGAAAGTGCCGGCACACTGAAAACGGATACGTTCACTTTTGCCGTAATGACTTTTGCCGTAATCTTTATTGTGGCAGCACTATCCTTTTTCCCGGTACATACGTTGAGCACAATTGCTGAACACTTCAGTTTGTAATGGATAAGAATAATTAGAAATGGTTATGAAAGATAAAAAATCAGCTTCTTTGTTTCAGAAGGAGCAAGTTGTGGAAAGTTTAAAGCAGTCATTCGTGAAATTGAATCCGCGGGTGATGATAAAGAATCCGATTATGTTCACTGTAGAGTTGGTGACTCTGGTGATGCTGGCAGTCTGCATTCTCTCTTTAGAAACATCGGAATACGGTACGTTCGGCTATAATTTCTTGGTATTTGCAGTATTGTTTGTCACTTTATTGTTCGCCAACTTTGCCGAAGCTATTGCCGAAGCCCGTGGTAAGGCACAGGCGGACAGCCTGCGCAAGACGCGCGAGGAGACTCCCGCCAAAGTATTGGTGGAGGGTAAACTGCGCACAGTCAGCAGTGCACGCCTCAAGAAAGGAGATTTCTTTGTTTGTGAAGCGGGTGATACGATTCCTGCCGATGGTGAGATTGTGGAAGGACTGGCTTCTATTGATGAGAGTGCCATTACCGGTGAATCGGCTCCGGTAATCCGTGAGGCAGGCGGTGACAAAAGTTCCGTAACCGGTGGTACGAAAGTTCTTTCGGATAAGATAAAGGTATTGGTAACACAACAACAGGGGGAGAGCTTTCTCGATAAAATGATTGCGTTGGTAGAGGGTGCTACCCGTAAGAAAACGCCGAACGAAATAGCGCTGACTATCTTGTTGGCAGGATTTACGTTGGTATTCGTGATTGTATGTATTACGCTGATTCCGATGGCAGACTATACCAATATCGCTCATCCGGGCACCTGTATCTCTATTGCAGCCATTCTCTCTTTATTTGTTTGCCTGATACCGACAACCATCGGCGGTCTGCTTTCGGCTATCGGTATTGCCGGTATGGACCGTGCCCTGCGCGCCAATGTCATTACAAAATCGGGTAAAGCCGTAGAAACGGCCGGTGATATCGATACGCTGCTATTGGACAAGACTGGTACGATTACTATCGGTAACCGCAAAGCTACCGGGGTTCATCCGGCTCCGGGTATCGATGAAAAGGTGTTTGTAGAGGCTTGCCTGCTGTCCTCGCTTTCCGATGAAACTCCGGAAGGAAAGTCCATCATCGAGTTGGGACGTGAGAACGGTCATCGTATGCGCGACCTCAACACTGCGGGTGCTCATATGATTAAGTTTACCGCTGAAACCAAATGCTCCGGTGTAGACCTGCAAGATGGTACTCAAATCCGTAAAGGTGCATTCGACGCTATTCGACGCATTGTGGAAAGTGCCGGAAATAAATTCCCGAAAGAAGTGGAAGAAGTGATTGCCGCTATTTCGGGCAATGGCGGTACTCCGCTGGTGGTATGTGTCAATAAAGCGGTGCTGGGAGTCATTGAATTGCAGGACATCATCAAACCTGGTATTCAGGAACGTTTTGAACGTCTTCGTAGAATGGGAGTAAAAACGGTTATGGTGACTGGCGACAATCCGTTGACTGCTAAATATATTGCCGAAAAGGCCGGTGTGGATGATTTCATTGCCGAAGCAAAGCCGGAGGATAAAATGGAATATATCAAGAAAGAGCAGCAGGCCGGTAAATTGGTTGCCATGATGGGAGACGGAACCAATGATGCCCCCGCACTGGCGCAGGCAAATGTGGGTGTTGCCATGAATAGCGGCACACAGGCTGCAAAGGAAGCCGGGAATATGGTAGACTTTGATAACGACCCGACCAAGCTGATTGAAATTGTAGAAATTGGCAAACAGCTACTGATGACGCGTGGTACGCTTACTACATTCTCCATTGCGAATGATGTCGCCAAGTACTTTGCTATTATTCCCGCGCTGTTTATGGTTGCTATTCCTCAGTTGGCTCCGTTGAACATCATGGGGCTGCACAGTCCTGAAACAGCCATTCTTTCGGCCATAATCTTTAATGCTATTATTATTCCCATACTGATACCGTTAGCTTTGAAGGGCGTTCAGTACAAGCCTATCGGTGCAAGTGCGTTGCTACGCCGTAACTTGTTGATTTATGGCTTGGGTGGTGTCATTGCACCGTTCATAGGTATTAAGTTGATAGATATGTTTGTCAGTTTGTTTTTTTAATTTAAAGTAGAAAGAAAATGAAAACTCTTTGGAAATCAGTAAAAATAACAGTTGCTTTCTGTATATTCTTTTCGGTATTCTATATCCTTATCTTATGGATATTTGCACAATTTGCAGGACCGAATAAAGGTAATGCCGAGGTCTTGACTTTGAACGGCAAGGTAGTGGGCGCTGCCAATGTAGGGCAGATGTTTACGGAAGATATTTATTTCTGGGGACGGCCTTCCTGTGCCGGTGAAGGTTACGATGCAAGTAGTTCGGCTGGTAGTAATAAAGGTCCTACAAACGAGGAGTATCTTGCAGAGGTGGAAGCACGTGTTGGTACATTCTTGCTGCATCATCCTTATCTACAACGCAAGGACGTTCCTGCCGAAATGGTAACGGCCAGCGCTTCGGGATTGGACCCTGACATTACGCCTGCCAGTGCCTATGTACAGGTAAAACGTGTGGCTGAGGCGAGGGGACTGGATGAGGTTGCTGTCAGGAATATCGTTGACAAGACCATTGAAAAACCCTTATTGGGGCTGTTTGGTACGGAGAAAGTGAATGTTTTGAAATTGAATATAGCATTGGATTTGGAAAAAACGAATGAAAAATAATTAGAGATATGAATCATTTTAAAGTAACAATAATAGGTTTTATAGCAGCTGTGGTAGTAAGCTTTTATGGGGGGGATAAAGTGTGTGCGCAAGAAGTCCGGATACAGGGAGATTTGGTAAGTTCCTATGTGTGGCGCGGCTTTTATCAGACCGGAGTTAGCTTTCAGCCGACTTTAGGTTTTGGAATAGGTGATTTTTCGTTGACAGCATGGGGTTCTACCGATTTTGACGGAACAAGTTCTTCTGAAGGTGCGGCAGCTAAGGAAATAGATTTGACGGCGGCATATACGTTCGGCGATTCCGGTCTTACTTTGTCCGTTGCCAGCCTTTGGTGGGCTGGTCAGGGAGCCAATAAGTATTTTAACTTCAAGAGTCATGAGACGGCTCATCATTTTGAAGCGGGACTTGCCTATACATTACCGTTGGAGAAGCTCCCGCTTTCGATAGCTTGGTACACGATGTTTGCCGGTGCGGATAAAAATGACAAAGGAGGGCAGAACTATTCTTCTTATGTTGAACTGAACTATCCGTTCAGTATCAAGTCTGTCGATTTGAATGCCATTTGCGGTTTTCTTCCTTACGAAGCCGGTGTGGGTGTTTACGGAGTTCCAAACAGGGGCTTTGCCGTCACCAATCTTGGCTTGAAAGCCACGAAAGATATAAAGGTAACGGATAAATTTGCTATACCGATATTTGCACAAGCCATTTGGAATCCCCGTATGGAAGATGCGCATCTGGTGTTTGGCATAACCCTGAAACCATGAGTAGGGAAGAGAGCGTACAACATTTCCTCGACTTGATTAAGAAATCGCGTCGCGGGAAGTTTAAGGTCTATATCGGTATGATTGCCGGTGTAGGCAAAACTTATCGTATGCTTCAGGAGGCCCGTGACCTGTTGGATAATGGTGTGGATGTAAATATTGGCTATGTGGAAACACATGAGCGTGCCGGTACGGAGGCACTGTTGAAGGGACTACCTGTTATTCCCCGACGTAAGATATTCTATAAGGGGAAGGAACTCGAGGAAATGGATCTTGACGCCATCCTCCGTATTCACCCGGAACTTGTCATAGTGGATGAACTGGCGCATACTAATGTGGAAGGCAGCCGGAATGAGAAGCGCTGGCAGGATGTGATGGATTTGTTGGATGAAGGGATAAACGTCATATCTGCAGTTAATATACAGCATATTGAGAGTATCAATGAAGAAGTACAAGGCATTTCCGGCATCGAGGTAAAGGAACGTATCCCCGATAGTGTATTGGAAGAAGCAGATGAAGTTGTGAATATTGATCTGACGGCGGAAGAATTGATAACCCGTCTGAAAGCCGGTAAGATATACAAACCGGATAAGGTAGCTCTTGCTCTGAATAACTTCTTCAAAACAGAAAATATCCTGCAATTACGTGAGTTGGCTTTAAAAGAAGTTGCGTTGAGGGTAGAGAAGAAAGTAGAGAATGAGGTGGTGGTCACCAGTGTAGGTGTGCGGCATGAGAAGTTTATGGCATGCATCAGTAGTCAGGAAAAAACGCCGCGCCGCATTATCCGTAAGGCAGCGCGATTGGCGACCCGTTATAACACATCCTTCGTCGCACTTTATGTGCAGACTCCCCGTGAGAGTTCCGACCGGATTATACTCGCAAATCAGCGGCATCTGCTGAATCATTTCAAGCTGGTGACCGAATTGGGTGGGGAAGTTATGCAGGTGCAATCCAAAGATGTATTGGGTAGTATTGTTACAGCTTGCAGAGAGAAGCAGATTACTACCGTTTGCATGGGAAGTCCCTCGTTTGCTTTGCCGCAATCTCTGTTTATGGTGCTGAAATATAGAAAATTTGTGAGTGAACTGGCGCAAGCAAACGTAGATTTGATTATACTTGCATAAAATTTAATTCTTTGAGTATTATGAATATTCGTACAAAATTGATACTTAGTGTGGGCATTCTAACCGGTATGATTATACTGTTGGTAGCGCTTTCTGTTGTAAACCTTCAGATATTGACGGCTACCGAACCGGATAGTCCTGCCGCCATGCCCGGTCTGCAACGTGCCTTGTTATGGATTTCCGTTACAGGCGGTGTTTGCATTCTTGCCGGTATTGTGCTGCTGGTATGGTTACCCCGCTCCATAAACAAACCTATCAGGGAACTGACGCAAGGTATCCTCGAAATAGCCAACCATAACTATGAAAAGCGTCTTGATATGAGTGAACATGAAGAGTTTCGTAAAGTAGCTGACAGCTTCAACAGTATGGCAGAGCGTCTCACGGAATATCGTACCAGTACGTTGAATGATATATTATCTGCCAAAAAGTTTTTGGAGGCTATTGTAAACAGTATCCATGAGCCTATTATAGGTTTGAACTGCGGACACGAAATCCTTTTTATAAATAAGGAGGCACTGACGGTTCTTAACCTGAAACGTGAAGATGTTATTTGCCGTTCGGCTGAGGAATTGTCGCTGAAAAATGATTTGCTTCGCCGGTTGGTCCGAGAACTGATTAATCCGGGTGAGAAGCGGGAACCCCTGAAGATTTATGCCGATAACAAGGAAAGCTATTTTCAGGCGTCCTATATCACCATTGTGAATACGGATGCCGATACAGACGAACCTCATAATTTGGGTGATGTTATCCTATTGAAAAACATTACTGAATTTAAAGAACTGGATACGGCGAAAACTACTTTTATCTCTACGATTTCGCATGAACTGAAAACTCCTATCTCCGCAATCCTTATGAGTTTGCAGCTTCTGGAGGATAATCGTATCGGTGCTCTGAACGAGGAACAGGAACAACTTTCTAAGAGTATCAGGGAGAATGCCGACCGTCTGCTGGATATTACGGGTGAACTTCTTAATATGACTCAGGTAGAAGCCGGTAAGTTGCAGATGATACCGAAGATAACAAAACCTATAGAATTGATAGAATATGCCATCAAAGCCAATCAGGTACAGGCTGATAGGTTCAATATCCAGATTGAGGTGGAATACCCGGAAGAGAAGATGCCGAAGCTGTTTGTGGATAGCGAGAAAATAGCATGGGTACTCACTAACCTATTAAGTAATGCCATTCGTTACTCTAAGGAAAACGGTCGTGTCTTGATTGGTGCAAAACAGGAAGATAATTTTGTGGAACTCTATGTACGGGACTTTGGTAAAGGTATTGATCCGCGTTATCATCAAAGTATCTTCGACCGCTACTTCCGTGTACCCGGTACTAAAGTGCAGGGAAGCGGATTAGGACTCTCCATATCCAAAGACTTTGTTGAGGCTCATGGTGGTACGTTGACAGTCCAAAGTGAGTTGGGGAAAGGAAGCTGTTTCGTTATTCGGCTGAAAGTATAATAGTTTTGCGACGTTTCCTTATTTTCTACGATACTGTTGCGGTGACATTCCTGTCTGTTTCTTGAAGAAAGTGCCGAAGTAGGATGCGTTCGGGAAGTTGAAAAAGTCGGATATTTCCTGTACGTTTTTTTGTGTATTCTTGAGCAGTGAGATGCTTTTGCGGATAATAGATTTGAATACCAGTTCTTGTACCGTATATCCACAGATGGATTTGGACAAGGCTGAAAGGTATTTTGGGGATAGGCATAGTTTGTCCGCATAGAAGTCTACTCCTCGTTCTTCCGTATAGTATTGCTCTATCAACTGTACCAAACGGATGAATATATCATGCTTGTGGCTTACGGATGCTTTTTCTGCAATGAGCTTACGGGTATAGACCGAGCATAGCCTGTAAGTCAATGCGAGCAGGAGCAGTTTCTGTTCGTATCGGTTGAATGTATTCTCTTCGATTTTCAGCGTATTGTCCAGTAGTGACAGGTATTTCAAGACCTCTTCTTCTTCTCCGGTATTCCATACATAGCATGGCTCGGTGGCCAAATGAGAATACAAGTTCATGGATACTACCGAATTTCCCATGATATCCCGTATGGGGTCAGTTTGATAAATAAAGATGAATACTTCCACGTCACCGGATGCATACAGTACTTGAAACAAGGAATCTTTCGGAAGGAAGAGCGTATCGCCGGCTTTGGCGGAGAATGATTTTTGATTAAGAATAAAAGTAAAATTCCCCTGGCGACAAATTACCAGTCCCACGCCTTCTATCAGGAATGGGCTTTGCAAGGCAGGCGGAAACGAGTAAAGCATACCTTCCGAACTGCAAATTTGTTGTTTGCTCAATAATGCACTGTCAAGGTGCGATAGGCGTTCTTGCTGGGTATCCATGACATTAGGAATTATAGGTTTTGTCCGAAAACAGTGCTAAGTTAATAATTTCCGTTTAGGATAGGGCAGTGCAACTACAAATATCATACAAAAAAGACAGGCATATAGCGTCCATCCCGCCATTTCCTTGACTGCCGATAAAGTAGCCTGTACTTGGATGCGCCCCTTAGTGGACATGGCTGCCATATTGATAGCTTCTTGTTTACTCTTTCCTTGATATTGCATTCCTCGTACGGTTTGCGTAAATGAGGCGGATGCTTCGGGGTGCATCATGTCTACGTTTTGTGCATAGCGGGTGATGTAGTATTGTTGACGTTCCTGCAATACATTACTATATAGGGCTGTTCCGATGCAGGGAGCAAGCACCATACGTACGGTAAGCATCGTACAAATCCATGAAGAGAGGTATTTATAGGGCATACGCTGGGTCGCAAACGTCGGTATCAGCGAGTATAAGAGCATCATGCCCGTAGAGCGGATGATGATAGGATATTTCATTCGTTCGTATAGGCCTGCACCTTGTACCTCGAAATACATATACATGGCAGATAGCCCCAAGAACAGGAATCCTGCGGCAAAAAGGTATTTAAAGTGCACTCCTTTTACGCTAAGCCAAATTGTTGCAATCCCACCGATAAAATACCCTAACATAGACCAGTTTCCCAATGTGGCGTTTTGGTAATTGTCCAGTTTCATCCCTATGCCTGTAAATACGTTGACAAACAAAGAACTGGAGTTCAATACCATTAACAGGAAGTAGAATAGGAAGCCAAAACGGATAGTACGCAGTTTAAGCACATCGAATTGATAATAAGGATTGCGTTGAGTTGCTTCTATATAGATAAATAAAGCTCCTGCAGTTACAGCCCCGAACGTTGCCCATTGTATAGTAGGATTATCGTACCAGTCAAGAACCTTGCCGTAAGTCAGTACATAGGTGATGCACATCAGTGTGATGCAGAAGATGGAAGCGTTGCCAAATTGTTTGAAGTTTATCGGGAAACGACGTGTGGCATACTTGTGATAGGGCATCGTGATGAAAGAAATAAGAATACAGAGCAATAACAATCCCATCATGAAGTAATAAACGTACTGCCACTCGTATTCGTAGGTGAGCCATGCGGTGAGCGATGTACCCAGCTGCCCCAGTACCATAAAGAACAGATAAATGGCGGGTTGTGCGGCACTTCGTTCAATGTCCAGTTTGTCCCAACCTTTGCCGGTGGCAGGTTCGTTGCCGGGAGTGATTTTCTCGGTTGCTTCCACATGACCGGCATATTTGATGAGGGTGAACAGATTAACCATCATCAGTACCATGCGCAGGAATCCCATGAACAGGCTGCATAGCGCTAACAGGAATATGCTGTCTGTCTTGGCACAGATGTAACTGAAGATATACATCAGTGAGAATCCGGCAATACACATCATTTTCTCTCTGCGGATACATACCAGTCGGTACAGGAAAGGACAGAATGCCGCCATACCTATGGAGGTGGCGAAATTGGCAAATTGGATATGTTCGGATATGATGCCCAGGCCGCTCATCATCTCTGTACCGTTGGCGGAGTAAGTTCCTCCTACCGTAAGAATAGGAAGGAAGAACATAAACAGGATAATGATACCTATCGGTTTAGGCACCCAGTTGTAGAACGGGTAGTTTTTAGGATATGAGGGCATCTTTTCAATAATTAATAATTAAAAATCAGAGTTTGGCTTTTACTATCACCATCATGCCGGCCGCCAGTTTCTCGTTATCTTCTTGGGATAGGTGGGTGAAATCTATGCGTACGGGTATGCGTTGCTGTATTTTTACGAAGTTTCCGGCAGAGTTATCGGTAGGAACCAATGAGTATTTGGAACCTGTTGCACCTGAAATGGCGGTGATGGTTCCTGTGAACTCTTTGTCGCTGATAGCATCTACGGTGATAGTAACCTCTTGTCCTATATGGAGGTTCTCTACCTGTGTCTCTTTGTAGTTGGCGACAATCCATTTTTGAGTATCGGGCAGAATGTAGGTGATAGTTTGTCCGGCTGTAATGAACTGTCCTTCTTCCAATGCCCGCCTTCCCAATTTACCGTCGCAGGGAGCTACTACTACGGTATAGGAGAGGTTCAGACGCGCCATTTCCAAAGCTGCCGTGGCACGTTGAATGGCGGCTTCCGTACTTTCACGGCGGTGTGAAACTTCATTTACTCCCGATAGAGCGGCTTTTTGCTGACGTTTTGTTGCTTCAAGTTTTTTGCGAGTGGCTTCGTACTCTGTCTCTATCTGTTCCAACTGTATGGGAGTAGCGGCATTCCTTTGTACCAGATTTTGGTAGCGTTGGCGGTCTTTCTCCAGTTTGGCAAGACGGATTTCTATTTCGGAAATGGAGGCGTCATATACGGAAGCAGTGGTCTGCGTGGTTTGCAGGGTAGCTCCGATTATGGTAGCTCCGGCTTGTGCATCTTTCAGTGCGGCTTCGGCTTCCATTACACGTATCTTATATTCGCGGTCGTCCAATACAAGAAGGGTATCGCCTTTGTGCACTTCCTGGTGCTCGGTGAAATAAATCTTCTTAATATAACCCGATGCGCGCAGGTTGATGGGGGAGATGTATTGTTCTATCTGTGCGTCATTGCTGACTTCCGTTTGTTTATAATCAAGGAAGAGACAAACTACCTCTATTACTCCCCAAATGACGATTGCAGCTCCCAACAGGCTGATTACGATTTGCCAACGGCGTAGCTTACGCAGTTTCTTGGCTTTCTCCTGATGTGTGTTCGATGCGTTATTTCTTTCTTTTGTTTCCATATGCTGATTTGATTAACTTGTTATTTAACTAATGAGTCTATTTGTCCTGTCAGTTTCAGTAGTAACAGGGTGGTAACCCGATAACTGTAATGGGCGCTGATGTAATTATTCTGTGCTTCGCTCATCTGCATTTCGTCTTGCAGAACCTCGGTCATAGAAGCGATTCCTTCGCGGTAACGGTCCATGGTAACGGTGTATACGTCTTCGGCAAGCAGGTAATTGTCTTTTTGTTTTTTGAAGTTACGCTGATTATTCATCAGGTCGTTGGTAGCATTCAGATATTGGGTTTGCAGATTTTTGCGGGTATTTTCTTGTGCCAATCGCAGGTTTTCAATGTCTATTGCAGCTTTCCGGGTTTTGTAGCGTTTATCCAGTCCGTCAAAGATAGGGACGCGCAGTGACAGTCCCAGCCCATAGGAACGGAACCAGTGATTGGACGGTCCGGAGTGGAACCAATGGTAGGCTTTGTCAGTATAAGCAGAGAACATCCAGCTACCGGTCAGGTTCAGTGAAGGGATGTAGCCGTAGCCAATCATCTTTTTTTGTTTTTCGGCCATTGCTTTTTGTGATTGCAGCAGCTGTAACTCGTACAGATTCTCGGATAATCCGGTCAGTGCCACGGGAGTGATGTTTTCGGAATTTACCGGGACTAACGCTATTTGCTCATCGGCCGGATAGTCCATAATATATTTCAGCAGATTTAGTTGCTGTTCTTGCATGGCCTGTACATTATCGTATTGCACTTTCAGATTTTCCAAGTTGATATTTACCCGCTTAACGTCTACTTCCATAGCCATTCCATTATCATGGAAGGCCATAGTAATGTCTTTCAATTCTTCCAATCGGGTAATATTGGCTTTTATCAATGTGATTTGTTCGGCAGTGGTCTGTCCCAGATAATACATTTTGCATATCTCCAGAATGAGATCCTCACGTGCCTTTTCGTAAGAAAGACGGTTTATTTCATCCATAATTTTGGCTATGGATACGGTGGTGTAAAGTGTCTGGTTGTAAAGAGGCATTTGTAGCTGTAGCCCTGCGTTAGCATTGAATCGCAAAGTCTGGGTTATGTTATATGGGTTTCCATAGGCAGAACCGTCCGTAACGGATACAGGGGGATCTATATTGTCATTATAGTTGGCAAATCCATTGATTTGAGGCAATAGTCTTGCCCTGTTTTCGGAAACTCCGTATTTGCTTTTCTGCATTTCCTTACGTTTGCTTTCCAAAGACAGGTTGTTTTCTATACCTATTTCCAGACACTCTTTCAGTGTCAAGGTCTTTTGGGCATCCCCTTTAGCTATTGCCAAACAGAGAAAGGCAAAAGTGAATAGTAGTTTTTTCATAATAATCACCAATAATTTGTGCAAAGTTAGCGGCTTATTATAGAAAAATACTATCCATATATAGATTGCTTATGTTCATATTTTCCTTTTTCTAAGGGTGAAAATAGGTAAATAGCAACTGTTTTGAATTTCTGTATGTACTTAATAAATGATAATAATCGTCTTTCTTGTGAAAAAAAACAGATAGAAACGTATTTATCAAGTTTATTATACTACCTTTGTCGCCAGAGTTTGAGTTACGAATCATTATCGTATAGTTCTTCTTTTAATATATTATTAGTAAGCAGTCCTCTTCTTTAATTATCCTCCTCACTCCAATTTATTATTTATTTTATAACATTTTTAGAATGAACATTTACATTTCAGGTTTAAGTTATGGCGTTAATAATGCCGACTTGACAAATTTATTTGCAGAGTTTGGAGAAGTTTCTTCAGCTAAAGTAATCCTTGACAGAGAAACAGGTAGATCCAGAGGATTTGCTTTTGTCGAAATGAACGACGACACAGAAGGACAGAAAGCTATTGACGAACTGAACGGCGTAGAGTATGACAGCAAAGTCATTTCAGTAAGCGTTGCACGTCCTCGCGAGGAAAGACCCTCAAATAGTAGACCCCGCGGCGGTTATAACAACTCCAGAAGATATTAATATCAGGATAAAGGCAGGAAACTTGATTTCCTGCCTTTTATAAACAACTACCGTATTTTTTATTTAGCGGAAGCGCTCCGCTCCACCACCTGCACTTTTCATTCTAAAAAGATTTATCAGACTTTTTGTATGGGCCACTTGAGTGAAGCGTGCTCAGATTATACTTGTGCTAATATTTTAGTACACCCAAAAACAATATATATGACATTTAAAGATTTAAATATAACCGAACCGATTTTAAAAGCAATTGAAGAAAAAGGATACACTAATCCCACCCCTATACAAGAAAAAGCGATTCCTGCCGCATTAACGGGAAAAGATATATTAGGCTGCGCGCAGACCGGTACAGGAAAGACTGCCGCATTTGCCATCCCCATCATTCAGCATCTGCAAGCTAATAAGGATAAAAACAAAAGCATCAAAGCCTTGATACTGACGCCTACCCGTGAGCTGGCCTTACAGATTAGTGAGTGTATAGACGATTATGCAAAATACACACAAGTTCGTCATGGAGTTATCTTTGGAGGAGTGAATCAACGCGCGCAGGTAAATATGTTACATCAAGGAATTGACATACTGGTTGCTACTCCGGGACGTTTGCTTGACTTGATGAATCAAGGATATATCCGTCTGGATGATGTGCGTCACTTTGTGTTGGATGAGGCAGACCGTATGCTTGATATGGGATTTATCCATGATATCAAACGCTTGTTGCCTAAGCTTCCGAAAGAGAAACAAACATTGTTCTTTTCGGCTACTATGCCCGATACTATTATTGCTTTGACCAACTCTCTTTTGAAGCAGCCGGTAAAGATTAGTATAACGCCCAAATCATCTACGGTAGATGCTATTGAGCAAACTGTTTACTTTGTAGAGAAGAAGGAGAAAAGTAAATTGCTGATTTCTATTTTACATAAAGCGGAAGGGCAGTCCGTGCTTGTCTTTTCACGTACCAAGCACAACGCAGATAGAATAGTCCGGGTGTTGAGTAAGGCAGGTATCGGTAGCCAAGCCATTCATGGAAACAAGAGCCAGAATGCACGGCAGTCTGCGTTGGAGAATTTCAAATCGGGTAAGATACGTGTTATGATAGCGACTGATATTGCAGCCAGAGGTATTGACATCAACGAATTGCCATTAGTTATTAATTACGATCTTCCTGATGTACCTGAAACTTATGTACATCGTATAGGACGTACAGGCAGGGCCGGCAACTCAGGAACTGCATTGACTTTTTGCTCACAGGAAGAACGTAAGTTGGTCAATGATATTCAAAAGCTGACGGGGAAGAAGCTCTGTAAAGCGGAATTTGCTATTTGAGATTGTTTCTAAGTTTATTATTTATTCAACAGTTATACATCAATTATAAAATATAAGTTCTATGGCAAAATCCATGACAGTAGGAAAACGTGAAAATGAAAAGAAAAGACTTGCTAAACGGGAAGAGAAACTGAAGAGAAAAGAAGGTAGAAAGTCTAATAAAGGCAGTTTCGACGATATGATTGCTTATGTGGACGAATATGGAATGATAACCTCGACTCCGCCTGAAGAGAATATCAAGAGGCAAGAGGTTAAGATAGAGGAGATAATGATTTCTACACCCAAGAAGGAAGATGAAGGGCCGGTGGTTCTGAGAGGGCGGGTTGAGTTCTTCAATGAGTCCAGAGGCTTCGGTTTTATTAAAGACCTTTCAGGAGTTGAGAAATACTTCTTTCATGTGAACAATGTTGTTACGGAGATTAAAGAAGGTAACATTGTTACATTCGACCTTGAGCGCGGAGCAAAAGGAATGAATGCTGTTAATATTTGTTTGGAAAAGTAATTTATCTAAGCCCCCCTTCCACCCGCTATCTCGTATAAACAGGAAACTTCGGAAGGGTGGAAGGGGGCAGGTGCAAACTGAAATCCAAGAATATTTCCTGTTTTGATGTATATCATAATCCGTTTTGATGTACATCAAAACGGATTATGATATACATCAAAACAAGTTTTTTCCGGCTTAAAAACAAAAAAGACCGCCAAGAGTGGAAGCCTCTCAACAGTCTAAATCTTCATTTGTAGCGGGACCCGGGATTGAACCGGGGACCTCATGATTATGAAACGCCGCTAAAGCATTAACTCCCAGCTTCTTATATCTTCCTCTCGTTGCTTAAATACTTCTTTTACAAGGGCAAAGATAATATTTCTTTTTCATCCGTAATCATGCCATTTCTTCTATTTTCCGGTGATTTGTGCAATTTTCGTGCAAATGGGGATTTCGGACTGCAATTTACACTCAGATTCCCAATACTATATTTGCATCAATATTGAGTTTCCGGCTCATTTCACGAGCTACTTTAAGGGTAGGCTCACAACGTCCCGTAAGATAGTCACTGACACGTGAGGGGCTTACTCCAAGAAGCTCTGAAAGTTTTATTTGATTCAAGCCCATTTCATACATACGGAGCTTTATCACATCTACCAAAGACGGTGATTTTATTGGATAGTGCTCATCTTCATAATCCGCAACAAGTTCAGACAATAAATCCAATTCTATCAGATTCTTGTCATTCAAAGGTGTGTTGTCATCAACCAATGGTAGAAGTTCTTCTATCCTCTCCATTGCCGCTTTATAAGCTGTTTCATTCTGAATCTTTGCCATACGTCTATATATTTTTTGCATCTATCAAATCATATTCAGCATGAGTACCGATAAAACGGATTAGTACGGTTTTTATCGTAAACTTGATAACTACGATTAACCGATAATTGTTTCCTCTGATATTGAATACATAATGCTGGTTACCCACATTATCCACGCTGTTAAACATCTGCTTCATATCGGCAAAACAAGTCCATTCCGCTTTCTTCACTTTCTGATACCAGTCTTCAAGTGCAGTTTCCGAATCGGGATGTCCGCTATAATATTCAATAATCTTGCTTCTTGCTATGATTCTCATGCCTTTTGTTGTTTATGCAAAAGTAAGCCTTTTGTTTTGAAATACAAAATAAAATATTGTTTTTCGGGATTCATTTATTCAATACTACTTTAAAATATTTCCAAAACAGTAATGCAAACGTTGTCTGAAAAAGCCTGTAAATGCCTTTTGAAAGCCCTGTTTAACTTATAATCCCGTTGTAAAATGGATATATTACTGGTAAACAATTCCGTTTACAAGTAATTTAAAAATCCATGATTAAAATCATTAAAAACGGTGTTGTCGTATCTGTTATACTTGACACTCGCACCATTAATAAAGAAGGTACTTATCCGGTAAAAATCAAAGTGTATTATCAAGGCAAGCCAAAGTATTATTCTGTCGGCCTCTGTCTGACTTCAAAAGAAGAACTTGAAGAAGCGCTTGAAGGTAAATCCAAAGAATGCCGGGAAATTCAGGAAGAAATTGGAAAAGAACTTAGCCGCATTCTTAAGAATGTAGAATATCTGGCAGAACGTGGAACATTTTCTTTTGACCGTCTTAATACGAGACTTGGAAAAAATATCGGTGGAACTATCAATGAAATGCTTGAAGCCAAGATTAAGGAACTGGGTGAAAATAACAAATTCGGCTCCAAAACCTTTTATCAAAGCACACTCTCGCTGATTAAACGGTATAAAAAGAATGATGTACCAATCCGTGATATTACAGCCGAGTGGTTGCGTGACTTTGAAAAATTCTGTTTGAAAACTGTGAATCAAACAACATTAGCTATCAATATGAGAAATATTCGTGCCATTATGAATATTGCCAAGTCTGCCGAGATGATTAGGGAAGCTGATTATCCTTTCGGAAGAGATAAATATCAAATTAAGGAAGGTTCAGGCAGAAAAAAAGCACTCAACAAAAAACAACTCAAAGCTATCGCCAATTATTCAGACGGTAACGAATTTACGGAGTTTTATCGTGACTTGTGGCTATTCATCTATTTCTGTAACGGTATCAATGTTGCCGATTTGATAAACCTTAAATTCTCCGATATTCAAAACGGGGAAATTTCATTTATCCGTCAAAAAACTAAAGACCGAACTCGTGACTCAAAACGGATTTATGCACCGATAACCCCGGAAATGCAATCCATTATCGATAAGTGGGGGAACAATCCAAGAAAGAGTACTTATATATTTCCCTTTATGAAAGCCGGCGATGATGCTTGGGAGCATGAGAAGAAAAAGAAAAACCTCACCAAGCATATAAATGACAGGATGAAAGTTATCGGTGAGAAGTTGAATATAGGCAAGATTACGACATACGTTGCCCGCCACACTTATGCGACCGTATTGCGAAACGAAGGTGTTCCGGTAGCTATTATATCTCCCATGCTGGGACATACGAGCATAACCACTACCGAGATATATCTTGCTGATTTGGAGTCTGAAAATAGAGCCCGAAATGCCCATTTATTGAGCTTTTAATGTCCGTATTTCTCTTAATTGGGGTGAGCTAAGCATATAGCCCGATTCTCTTGTTTAGTGGGGAATCGGGCTTTCTTTATGCTAAATTACCGGTGCGAGGGCTTAAATCAGGTTAAGAATATAGTTAAAATTCCTTTTTCTTTTATATTCCGGCAAAAAAGTGGATATATGTATTAACCGAAAATTCAATGACTCGGAAAATTATTAATGTCAAAATAAATAAAGTTATGACACGTAAGAAAAGAACCAAAGAAGAACAACCTTTGACTACTGAGGTTGTAGGAGCTAAAAAGAAATCTCCAAAGAAAAAGAAAGCAGTAAAAGAAAAGCCTGTTATTGTTCAAGAACAGGAAGCGAGCGTAAACGAGCCTATTACCCAAGAAGAAGCTGTGGAGAATACTCCAGAGAAAAGAGAGTATACCATTGACGAGCTTATCGATATGTTAGGGCCGGATATTGAGTGTGAGGATGAAGCAGAGGTTGAAGATACTTCTTCATCAGAAAAAGAAGATAACGGGGAAGATATATTTGCCGCTTTGGATGATTGGAACGAAGATGATGATGAAGAGGAAATTTCAGATGAAATCATTGATATGTTTGATAAAACACTTGAAGAGAAAGGACTCGGTGACGCTTACTTTGAGCGGTTGGAAAGGAATATCAAAGAACATGAGGAAGCTCAAAAGGAACGCGAACTTTATATTGATGAAGTGCTGAATGAAGAATAATATCTAATTTTGTAACTTGCAACAGTCTCTTTATGAGATGTTACTTTGTGATGTGCCTTATTTTATCTAATTTTGTACCGTCATGGCAACGTGACGGACATGTTAGAAATTTAAGGTACACGAAAGTGTTTAACTGATTCTCCGGAATAAAGTCTGGTAAACTATAAACGAACGAGGATAAGTTAGCATCTCTCGCGTCATATCCGTATATGGCGTGGGGAGACTGTTGCTTATTTTAGTTCAAGGGTTTTACCAGAGCCTATTCCGTAAAATAAGTTAGCAGCCCTCACGCTTTCGCATATTATAAACTTCTTCTGTGTGGGCGGGGAGAATGGAATAAATACTGGTAATAATGAAGAAATTTCTATTAATGCTTGGTGCAGTAGCTTTATTTACTGCATGTGGTGATGATAGTGGCTCTGGAAGTGGTGCCTCTATCAATTATGAAGAAGGTTATAAATACCTTACTAATCTGAATGTGAGTGACGCCAAGATGATTTATCAGAAATCATCCGCAACAAGAGCAACAGGGGACGACTCTTATTACAAACTTGACTTATCAGGCAATGAGGTAAAGTTGTCAATCAAGGGAGAAGACGGTCAAGACCATAATATTGGTATTCATAAAGTATTGAAATTGAGCGATAAGGTAGTTCTTATAAACCCTATCGCACAAGACATTATCGATTTGTTCTATAAACCTGGGCCTGATGATATAGGTATAAGTGTACGTTGGGGTAGTACAGAATATCTCTCCATTGTTGATGTCCAAACAGAAAAGATATATCGATGGCCTAAGGAAATGGATATATCTTTGTATGAAGACACTGAATTAAAAACTGCATTGGACAATCAAGGAAACATTTATTTAGCTTGTTCCGGTTCGAATTATCCTGTGTATAACCAAATATATAAATTGAACACTTCTGACTTTACGTTGCAAAATATGCTACCGGATAATGTTACATGTAACGGATTTATAGTGACAGATAATGGCTTCATTGTATATTGGACAGGTTTTGAACAGAAACAAAACTGTCGTGTAAAATGTCCGGGAGGAAGAATATATCCGATTGCGGATATTTATACCTTTATTTTCAATGGCGATTTGTATTCAATTCGTGATAAAGAGATTATCAAGTATGAGACTATCGGTAATAATGAATTAAAAGAAAAAGTAATCTGTACAATACCGAATGATGATACTTATTGGAAATTTATACCAAACTATGTACGCAATACAATGGTGATAAATGGAAGTTTAGAGTTTGACGGAGAACAATGTGTCGCATTAGAAAAACAAATATCTATTAGTAATTTTGGTACAAGTAAAGCATGGTATTCTTACAACAATACAACTTTCTCAAAAATAGCAATGAAAGATTATCAGGAATCACAATTTCAAGTTTCGGAATATGAGATACAGAATCTTTCGGCAAATTCAGAAAGTCCCAATATCACATTCACAGGTTTCAGGTATTCAGACGGTGCAAATGTTGTGGGTACTATCACAGAATCAGATGAGATTGTAATCGATAATGTTGCAAATAATGGGGAGAAGATAATCAATCTTATTTCGTTGAACTGATAATAACCGAGAGTTATACACTTAGAGAATCCTCTTATTGCTTGTGCGATGAGGGGATTTTTTGTACCCAAAACTTCAAAATATGAATGAAAGAATTACCCCTCACAACATTACGGAACTGAAAGAGAATGAAATCTTCGTATTCGGTTCAAATTCTTGTGGTGTGCATAACGGAAACGCCGCATCCACAGCTATGAAATTCGGGGCTATTATAGGACAGGCAGCAGGAGCACAAGGGCAAACCTATGCAATACCTTCCAAGGATATGGAGAATTTCAAAAAATATGTTGATGATTTTCTGGTATATGCGAAACAACACCCGGAATATACTTTTTTAGTCACAGAGATAGGCTGTGGAATATCCGGACATTCACCCTCTGAAATAGCACCGTTGTTTAAAGAAGCGCTCAAAATGGATAATATTCATTTGCCGTTAGTTTTTTGGGATATTCTGAATGGTGGTATAAAAGGGCGTATCAGACAGATAGCAGAGGTAGAAACTCTGTCCGTTCCAGAATTTTGTGTAAGAATCGGTATTCCTGTTACTGAATTGATGAATCTGTTATTTGGGAACGCTGACCCTACAATCTGGACTGTACGAAAGATACTGATTGCTTTTCCATATATCAATGCAAGGTGGTTACTTTTAGGCGAAGGCGATATGAAGCCTCAAAAACGCAATAATTTCATCACGAAAATAAGCCGTTTTTTGCAGACTCTTTCCGCTTTCAAACAGGCATGAAACGATAATATTCTCCATGCCTGAAATGAAGCTGTTTTCGTCTCCCGTATCGAGCTTTTCCCCTCTCCCTAATACTCAATATAAGGAGACGATATTCTATCTCAAATATGGAAGAATAAACTTGAAGTAGTAAATTCTTACATAGTGAATAAAATGAATGAAGTGAACTATTTATATATCTAAATATTTAAAGAATAGATATTTGTATGATATATGATAATATATAAGAGTATAGAGAAATAGCTTCACTTTATATTATAGAAGAACATCTATACAGCACAAGTCACTATCGAAATTATTAATGAAATACCATAGAGGGTCATCATCAAAAAGTGGCTCTATTAAAACCTCTGGAAGATTTATTTTGCTCGTAATTGGAGATAATCGAAATCCGTATGTTTCAATTATTCTTCCGGGTTTACTGTGCATACCATAAGACTCAACAACTTCGAAAGAATATCCTTCTAAAAATTTCAATCTGCAATATTTCTTTGGATACCAACCAACGGTTACTTCATCTCCTTCCTTCAAATAACTGAATTGATGAAAGTGTATAGTACTGAATCCTTTGACGACATCATATTTTTGTTCGGCCTTCTCACAAAAATCGTCCCAACTCAAATACCCCAATCTTCTGGCATATAAAGAACAACTGGAAATACTCGGATTGCTGTTGCTTGCAATCAGTCCGAAATGTCGCTTTATCGAATCTGAACTGACCTTATCTTCGCTTTTATATCTTTTTTCCTTATTATAAATCCGTTCTTCTTCTTCATCTATTGTCTCTTGATTGATAAAAAAGCGGAGTTTCTCGAAATTCCCAAGTGTTAGTTGGATTTTTAATCGCTCTTTGTATTCTTGTATCAGAATCTCAAACAGCTCTTTATCAAACTTATAACAGTCTTGTTTCATTGCTTTTTATTTTAAATTCGCCATAAAAATACGATAATTTATCATTCGTTCCAATTTGCCACTAACCTGCTTTCTTCTGTTTTCAGACCTTTGCATCAAACTTTAAAAAGAATGAGTATGAGAACTGATTATAATAACTTACCGGAACAAATAGATTATTTGATTTCGGAAATCAAAGAAGTAAAAGAGATTTTATCTCAAAGAATAGGCAAACCGGAGGAAATACCGAAGTTTTTGTCTGTCGAGCAATTGAAGCATTACTTATACCAAAAGGGAGTTCTAATAAGTAAGTCGAAACTATATAAAATGACTTCAAAAGATGAAATCCCCTGTTATAAGACAGGAAACAGAGTCTATTTCTCTCCTGAGGAAATAGACAACTGGCTATCTGCATATTTAAATCAGAAAAGTAAAACGAATAGTGACTTTTCGGGTCAAGATACCATTAAAGACATTATGGAGTCAGCTTTATTCAAAAAACAGAAAAAATGAGAAAGACAATTTCTTAAGAAAGTTTGCTGGATAAATATGATTTCAAATTCTATAATTTATAAAAAAGAAAAATTATGAATCAAGAAAAAAAACAAAAATTATCGTCGAAATTCAGAAAGGCGGTACTAAGAAAGAGTGCGAGTGAGGTTTGGGAAGAAGCTGTACTTGAATGGGAGTTCGACAAGTATTATTATAATGATACTAAGGTAAGAATATATTGCCCTTGCAGTCCCAGAGAAATTAAGCACATAACAGTTATAAAAAATAAAATAACCAACGAGTTACTGGAAATAGACAATAACTGTGCAGAAACTTATTTTGGAATTACTGAAAGTGAGACGATAAAGAAAATGGTACAAAAATTAAGCAGAGATATTAATTTGGGGATGAATAAAACTGCACTTGATTATTTGTGGAAAAATAGATGCATACATGAAATTGATTATAATAACTATGAGATAGCGCAGGGAAAGCGAGAGTCCAAACATCCCTATTCGGAAAACATGATTCGGATTCGTCAAGAAATCAATACGGTATTGATAAATTATACAAAATATAGGTATAAGGATTTTTTTGCTCGGATTGATTACGCAATAGCTACTTCTGACGAGCGTCCCGATTTTGATGTGTCTTCCGCAATGTCTATCCGTCAGAATGTTTTGGTTAGTGGTGAACTGGATAATTATAAATTAAACGGACTTAGGGATACCACCGAGAAAAACTACAAATATTATTCGGAAGAAAAAAGAAACAAAATCATGGATGAGCATTGTAAAAAAGGATTAAATGACGACTTGAAGGAGCGCTTGGCGTTTTCTGAATTTCATAACAAAATAACTCATTTAACGCCTCTTACCGGAGAGGCCCTGAAACTTTGGGAACAAAACAAAGCTAAAATAGCCCAAATGGAAAAGAAACACCAAACTAACAAAGATGATAAAAAGGTAGATTATAGTTACCTTGCAGAAGGTTTAGAGGACGGAACAGAGGTGTGGAGTTATAATGTAGATGTGAATAACGAGCATTTTTTCACAGGCTCGGAGAACAGGGGCGGCTTAATTTGTTCTACTGAAGAGTGGGAAGAATGGAAAAAAATATATAAAGCGCTTTCATCCTCTAATGTTTTTGTCTTGAGGTCATTTTACGCATCTCTGTATCGCTGGATAACACTGCTAATGGAAGTGCAAGGTATCAGACCTGCTCTTAGTCCGTTTAGGCACGCTCTGTCAGATGTTATTGACTTCATAGATATTCCAGAAATAACGAATGTTTATTTGAGAGGTTCTTTTTCATTTGACGCGATAATGTCTTCCATTTCCATAGAAACTTTATATCAGTTACTTGATTTTTTACGAAAAACCTCTGATGATGAGGTGAGAGAATATATACTCGAGCTTTTTAAGAAAATTCTTTATGATTAAAGAGCTTGAATTAATGTACGATGAGAAAATAGCACAGTTTATATCCTTTTCAGTGAATCTGAGATATTTAGATATCTGTTAAATAATTTTGATAAAAATGCAATCTTTCTATTTAAAACTATTTAAATGGAAAGGTTGTATTTCTTTATAGGTTATGCTATATGTTTGGGAATCTTGATATTTGAAAATGGTTCATCAAAGCTTTTCTTCTCCTTATGGATAATAGCCAGCATAACATTATCTTTAGGATTAATCGGGGCGATTTATGCTTGAAAATGGTTTATCAAAGCTTTTCTTCTCCTTATGGATAATAGCTGACGTAACATAATCTTTAGGAATAATCAAGGGCGATTTATGTTTGAAAATGGTTCATCAAAGCTTTTCTTCTCCTTATGGATAATAGCTGACGTAACATAATCTTTAGGA